>Ga0210009_1000129_pt1 | contig 96214 bp, 78 predicted proteins | sample CryGeyCG2114_065_FD_185457 | JGI IMG/M metagenome (GOLD analysis project Ga0210009, IMG submission 185457) | Groundwater microbial communities from aquifer - Crystal Geyser CG12_big_fil_rev_8/21/14_0.65 (SPAdes) (version 2) | ecosystem: Environmental > Aquatic > Deep subsurface > Groundwater ...
GCTTTACGAACAAAACAACAACGGATGATCACGGAATTCATTTAGTCGGTTATGTTAATAAAAATGGAAAAGACTGGTACTTGATAAAAGATTCCGGCGCCGGCGCATATAACGTTGATGATAAAGGTTACTATTACTATTCGGAAGATTATGTAAAACTAAAAATAGTTGATTTCTGTGTGCACAAAGATATGGTTGAAGATATTTTGAAGAAGTTTAGCAAATAATAGGATAGATAGAAAATAAAATCACTCATTGATGATTTATAAAGAAACTTTATTTAATTTTGCACAAACAAAGTTCGACATTGCTCAGTCCTGTTTTGACCTATGGATATCATTTTGTCAGACGTATAAATAAGTCAGTGGATTTTGTAAATTAACTCATCCTGCATGGAATATAAATTTATAATGGTATTATTGCTTCAATGAAAAACCTTTCAGACATATTGGTTTGGAAACAAAGTTTTGGACTTTTGCCAATTCACTTAAAACCAACAAAGACCGAATCGAAATTTGTAATGTTGAACGGTGGCTTGGGTGATTTCTGCTTACAAACTATTAAAGATAAAAGCAGTATTGACGATTATTATTCTAATTCTTGGTCGAGCAACACAAAAAATTTTGTGGTACTTGACGATGATAAAGTGAAGATTTTCAACTGGTCAAGAAACAAACCTGAAGAAGTCTCACAAAAACAAGTTGCAGATAATTTTGATAAATTTTACAATTATTTATTGTCAAAAAATTTCAAATCTGAAAGAGATGTGATTCCCTTTATTATTGATATTTTTAGACAATTCAGAAACATTACACTTGAAAAAACAAATCCTGTAGAAGCTTTAAATTTACTTTTTGTATTATTAACTAGTCTTGAAGATGATTATTCGCGATTAGATAGAAAAAAATGGAATTTAAATGAGTTCAAAATCCCGCCTGAATTCAATTCATTAACTGAAAAACTCAAAATCGGCATCAACAATATAAAGCCAGAACTCGATTTAATTATCAGACATTCGGCTGGTGCTCTTTTTCAAGAAGCGCAAAAAGAAGTTTTGTTTTTTTATCCCCAAGGAGATTTATTTAGTGGCGTTTCAAGTAAAATTGAGACTAAAAATAGTCTATATTCCAGTATCCATTACACTCCTCCTTACTTAGCACGGACTGTTGTTGAAAATGCTATTCGACAATTAGATTTGAAAAGAAAGAAGAAGTTAAAAATATTCGACCCGGCTTGTGGTTCTTCTGAATTTTTAATAGAAGCATTAAAACAACTAAAAGAGCTAGATTACGATGGAAATATTGACATTAAAGGTTGGGATTCATCTAAAACCGCTGTCAACACTTCAAATTTTTTACTAAAATATGAACAACGAACAGTATGGGGAAAGAGGCTTAAGTTCGAAGTTAAACTAGTTTGTGATTCATTAACTGAAGATTGGGACAACAACTGTGATTTAATCTTGATGAACCCACCATTCGTTTCTTGGGAATTATTAAAAGACAAGAATTCAAGAGACGCGGTTAAAGAAACTTTGGGTTCAAATTTTAATGGTAAACCAAATCAGGCAAGCGCCTTCTTTTATAAATCTATTCAATGTTTAAATAAAGACGGTGTTATTGGTTGTGTTATTCCATCTTCATTCTTAACCTTAGATGCATATAAAATTCTTAGAAACAACATTTATGATTTAATAACAATAAATCTGATTGGTAAACTGGGAAATTTTGTGTTTGAAGATGCTCTAACCGATGTTAGTCTGATCGTGGGGCATAAACCCAAAACGAATTCCACACCAACAATTCTTTGGACACGAAACGAGAAAGGCGTTGCACATAATGCACTTCGAGATTTACGTAAAAATTATTACTCCAACACATTGACTGTAAATGAAAAAGATTATAGCATTTTTCAGCCTGTTTTCTTTCCTATTATAAAAGAAAGTTGGAAGCCCATATCTTTAAAAGAAAACGATTTATTAAAAACAATTGAAAGATTTGTTGTTGAAAAAAAATTATCAAGAATAGAGGAAGTTTTTAATGTTCAACAAGGAATTAGAACTGGAAATAATAATGTTTTTAAACTACCTGAGTTTGAATACAATAAGCTGCCTAAAGTTGAAAAAGTATTTTTCAAACCGGTCGTGGATAATGAATCTATAAAAAACGGAATTTTAAGACCAATAAACTATGTATGGTTTCCTTATAGCATTGACGCCTGTGAAAGTTTAATTAATTCAGAGGTTAAATTAAAAGATAGAGTTCCAGAATATTACAAAAATTACCTTAAACCAAATAAGTTATCTCTTTCGAACAGAAAAAAGAAAACACCATATTGGTGGAGCTTAAGCGATAGAGCTCCAAGATTGTTCCCATTAAAAAAGAATCTCGTCTCAACTGAATTTGGAAGATCTGATTCATTTGCAATAGACAGCGGTGGAATTTTTGTGGTTGAAAGGGGTTATGCTTGGAATCCCAAAAATATCTTTAATGAATTTGACTATTATTTTTATTTAGCTGTTCTTTCTAGCCCTTCATTTGATAAATTATTATCAATTTATTCTAAGCAATTGGCCGGCGGTAACTGGTTTGATTTGGGTAAAATGTATACCAGTCAAATTCCTATCCCAAATGCTCATTTTCATGAAGTAAAAAATTCAGACGCATATAGAAAATTAGTAGAAATAGGAAAAGAATTATCGCTTGGTAATTCATATATAAAAACTGTTTCAGATGAAATTTTAATTAAATATTTTTATCCTGAATCATGATTTTTCAGCAATGTTAGATAAACAAAACATCATAAAAAAAATTAATACCGCCTGTAGATTTTTTTTTAATGAGTCATCTTTTTTTCTTCATCCTAGTAGCGCAAATAGATTTATAATAACGGGAAATAAGAAATCAAAAGCCAGGAACAATAATAGTAACCAATCAGAAGAAGTAAACGTAATTAAGTGGTTTGATGGTTTTTGGGTATATATTGAGATTGAATTTGTAGATCACACCACTTTTATTTCTTTGTCTGTTTTCCAAGGTGAAGAAACTGACAACATTAAACACCAGTTATTTAGAGCTGAATGGGATGATTACAACAATAATGAAGAGAAACACCCTCAACCACATTGGCATATTACGGCCAATCAAGCAATAGAAAAAACTTTTGAAGAATTAGCTAGCATTGAAGATTCTGACAATTTTCTAGGGTTATTAAACGAAGAAAAATCAAAGATTATTGACATAAATAAATTTCACTTTGCAATGAATGGGAATTGGATAAACAATGAAACTCATATTCACTCTCTGAATAGTGAAGAAAAAATTATAAAATGGTTTCAAGGTTTATTATCTTATCTCAAGGAAGAACTTAATTATGTAAAATTAGGTACGAACCGCTAACAATGTATTTGCTACAATCATTTCACACCCAAAGCATCAGCGACAAATAAATCGCTTTTATTCAAGGACGAAATAATTTTTAAATTTATATGAACCCCATCGAACTTATCCGCAAAAAACAAAACGGTGAAGAACTTACTAAAAACGAGATGATGTATCTTGTGCTGGGTTATACAAAAAACAAAATACCCGATTATCAGTTCGCATCTTTTCTTATGGCTGTTTACTTCAACGGAATGACAACCGACGAAACAGCCATCCTCACCGAAGTTATGCTTTACAGCGGAAAAGTAATTGATCTTTCTTCCATTAAAGGAATGAAGATTGATAAACATTCTACCGGCGGTGTTGGCGATAAAACCTCTCTTATCATTGCGCCGATTGCCGCCGCTGCAGGAGTTAATGTCCCGATGATTTCCGGCAGAGGACTCGGACACACCGGCGGAACGCTTGATAAACTTGAAGCAATTCCTGGTTACAGCACAAATCTTGCTTTACGCGATTATAAAAAAGTTTTGAAAAAATGCGGATTGGTTTTAATCGGACAGACGAAAGAAATTGCTCCGGCAGATAAATTGATTTATGCTTTGCGCGATGTAACCGCAACGGTGGAATCTATTCCGCTTATTACCGGCAGCATTATGAGTAAAAAACTTGCCGAGGGAATTGACGGACTCGTGCTTGATGTAAAAACCGGCAGCGGCGCTTTTATGCAAAAATTCTCGGATGCAAAAGCGCTTGCGCAATCGCTTATCAACACGGCAAAAGCGTTTGATAAAAAGGTTCTCGCTTTTATAACCGATATGAATCAGCCGCTCGGCAATTACATTGGCAATTGGCTCGAAGTGTACGAAGCGATTAAAGTATTGAGCGGAGAAATCGTTCCTGATTTATGCGAAGTAAGTTTTACCCTTTCCGGCGCAATGATCTATCTTGGCAAAAAAGTAAAATCAATTAAAGAAGGAATTGATCTTTCCAAAAAACTTGTAGCAAACGGCAGAGCATTTGAAAAATTTGTTGAACTTGTAAAACTGCAAGGTGGAGATGTTAGTTATTTATACGAACCGGAGAAATATCCAAAGTCGAAACACAAATTAAAAGTGAAAAGTAAAACAGAGGGTTTTGTCTCCGCAATCGACACTTATCAAATAGGTGTTGCCGCGTTAGAACTTGGCGCCGGAAGATTAAAGAAAGAAGACGCTATTGATCCGAAGGCGGGAATTATTTTCCATAAAAAACTTGGAGATAAATTATCAAAAGGAGAAATTGTTGCCGAGCTTTTCACCAATAATAAAAAGGTTCTTGCCGATACTGAAAAAAGAATTATTAATGCTTTAAGGGTTACCGACAACAAACCGAAAAAACAAAAACTGATAAAATTGATTATGAGATAAAATTCAGAAGTTGTAGAGACTTACCATGGTAAGTCTCTACTTATTTTAATGGTATGCGTTAATATTTTTTATTCACAAATAAAAATGGGGACCTTATGAAAAATGTACTGTGTTTTGTTCTGTTAGCGGTAGTGCTTTCAAACTACTCATTCGGACAATTAAGTTCAACAAATTTCAATCCAAACATTTTGGTTCACTCACAAGGCTTGCCGAACGAGTTCTTACTTTTTGTTCCCGATACGGCAACGCAAATTTTATTCAATCCCGCAAGAGCAAATGATTACTCCGGCAGTTTCGTTTACACAACTTATGCGGCGGATTATAAAAGGAATAATTATTTACCACTAAGTTATAGCGTCAACTTATACTATCCTTACAGAATAATATATAACCCCGACATTGTTTATTACTCTGATTTAATGTATCCGCCTGACCGGATAGCTTCTCCTTATTCGATCACTGTACCGATTGTTGCTTCTCCCGGGAACAACGAGACTTACGGCTCAGGGAAAAATCCAACGGTTGCGGTTGCCACACTTTTTAATGCGCTTAACTCTAAATGGTTGTTTTTATTTACGAACGGAATATCAAACCAAACCGGAACTTCTGACTACGCATCAAGCTATAATCACCCCGATAGTTATAATTTAACCAACGTAACAACATCATCTTCTAACAGTAATTCAGAAACAAAAGAAGGGATGACTTCGTTTCGATTGTCAAATATTTTTTCCGGCGGAACAGGAAAAAAATCATTCGGAGTTTTTGCAGTCTTTAATAAATCGCTAAATAATTCGATTGGAAGCAGTGCAAACAGTTCACTCACTATTTCCGGAACAACGCCTCTATATTATCATTCATCTGGCAACAATATCGCCAATAAAGTATATGAGAACAATTCTCAATACCTTCTTGGTTTAGAATTTACTTCGGCAAATGAACAGTGGGATTATATTGCAAGAGTAAGCTATCAAAAATCAAATTACAACTTTAAAAACGCAGCCTCTACAAACCAACAAACAGTTGACAGCACTTACTACGGTTCTTCTGCAAATCCGGTTTCATCAACTTCTAAATCCGATAGAACAAACAGTTACGAAAATTTTAATCAATCCGAACCTTACACCCTCGCATTTGAGAATTATTTCCAACGCAAAACAACTTTTCTTTCTTTAGATGGAAATATATTTGTCTCGGCAAACGTTAGCTATACAAACGGAGATGGAAAAACCGGCGGAAATTCTTTTTCGGATAGCAGAAATTATTATAATGGAACCTGGACGACAAGTGGATCAATACGCAATTCTTCCGCGGAAAAATATGATAACAAAAGCTGGGGGGTTGCTTTTACCCCCGGCTTTATCATCAAAAAAAGTTTTTCTGATCTCTTTCTTTTTTCGGGATTAAAACTCGAGACCGGCTACAACAAGCATAGTTATGCTCAAATGAATTATTATTCTCAAGCGCCAACGTTAGTAAATTCAACTTTAACCTTAACGTATGTCACGCTGGCTCTCCCGGTGTATATTAATTATTCACCCGCGGAATGGATTTCCATTTGGGGCGGAATGAATTATGCATACGGATATAGTAAACGAATTGAAGACGCTTCGGGAAATTCAACAAGTTATTATTCAAGTTCTTCCTCGGCTCAAACCTATTCCGTGAATGTTAAAAACGATAATTCCTCTTATCTATCAATGAAATCAACCTTTCTTGGCGTTGAATTAAAACATCCTTCCGGTTTGCGCGTGCAAATCGCTTTTGATGAAGATGCAGCGTCGTTTAGAGATTGGAATATGTCGGTCGGTTATCATTTTTAGTGCTTTAACACTCAAGCTCAGCGATAATTGTCAGCATATTAATAAGGCAGCTAAAGCGAAAGAATGACTGAATGTTGGTGCATGGATGAATGTTTTTCATTCAATCATTCTTCTCTGTCAATTTGGTTCTGGTTTGTCCGGGTTAGTTTTTTCCTCTTTAGTTTTCTTTCTGAAACAACATTGAAACTCCGGCGGGGGTTTGTTGCTGTAAATCTGAGATGGGTTCAAGCATACAACCCTAATTTTATTTTTTTTCAATACTTATTTAGCTTAATTTAGTGGTAAGCGAAAATGAGCTGCCTCAAACCGGAAGTATTGAATAACTCACGTTACGCATAATATTAATTCGAATAGTCACGAGCTTTAGCTTGTGGGAAAGATAGAACACCAAACTCTTGGCTTTAGCCACAAAGGAACTGTTTGGAATGGCTAAAGCCAATCTCGATGTTGTTGATTATTCCACGACCTGAAGGTCATGGCTATTCAATTATAATTTTTGCTTAAAGTGAATGAATAAGGTAACCTTCCGTGCAGCGAGAAATATTCAATAAAAAAAAAGATATGACAACCCGGTTACAAAAAATAAAACGGTCGCTTTTTATTCTAAGTGTTACCTTCGTTCTTATGCTCGTCTTAATGACAGTTAATGACTGGGTAGAGTCTTTGCTTTTTCCAAATGCGAGCGGATGGGAAAGAAATCTCATCAACATTATCTCTGCAAGTATATTGGCTGCAATTGTTTCTCATTTCCTTTCAAGGAATTACGAAAAGAATTTGCTCAAGCACCGCGTCGAAATTGCGGCTCGTAAAAAAGCTGAGGAAGAAGCAATCGAAACGCTCTCTATTTTACAAACTACGCTCGAAGCCACTATTGATGCTATCCTCGTTATCTCTCAAGAAAGAAAAGTAGTAACCTATAATCAAAAATTTATTGAGTTGTGGAATATTCCGAATGAAATAATTGAAACGAAAGATGACAATAAATTGTTGGGATTCGTCCTTTCCCAGCTAAAAGACCCCGAGGAGTTTTTAAGAAAGGTTGAGGAGCTTTACCAATCCCCCGAACAAATAAGTTTTGACGTTATTGAATTTAAAGACGGGAGAATTTTTGAGCGCTATTCTCAGCCGCAAAAACTCGGGGAAAATATTCGCGGAAGAATTTGGAGTTTTGATGATATAACAGAAAAGAAAAAAGATGAGCTGACAATAAAAGAATCGGAAGCCCGTTTTAAAGCTATCTGGAAGCGCTCGCGTGATGGTTATCGTTTAACCGATAAAAACGGGATCGTGATCATGGTAAACGATGCTTATTTGGGTTTTGTTAAAAAAACTGAAGATGAAATTATAGCTAAACCGTTCTATATTGTTTATGATGCTTCAAAGCATCAATCTTCAATTGAAAAATATAAGGAACGGTTCGAAAAAAGGGAATTCGATGGTACGCTTCTCAGCCAAGTTGAATTTGGTGACGAAAGGTTGGTTTGGTTTGAAGTTTCAAATTCATTTGTTGAATTTGAAAAGGAAACCTATCTCTTAAGTGTCTTCAGAGATTATTCTCAAAACAAAGAAGACCAAGAAAAAATTATTCTTTCCGAACAAAAATTCCGGACATTATATGAAAAAGCCACCGACGCCATTTTTTTGATGGACGGGGAATCTTTTATTGACTGCAATCCAACCACAGAAAAAATGTTCGGGGGAACGTCAGAAGAAATTTTAAAATTGAAGCCGTACGAAATTTCTCCAGAAGTTCAAGAAGACGGAAGACTTTCTAAAGAAAAAGCGTTAGAAAAAATTTCCGCGGCGCTTGCCGGGACACCGCAAATCTTCGACTGGAAACACCGAAAGTTAAACGGTGAAACCTTTGATTGCGAAGTAGGCTTAACAAAAATTGAACTTGAGGGGAAAAATTATATTCAAGCCATTGTGCGTGATATTTCAGAAAGAAAACATGCGGAGAAATTACAAACCGCTGTTTTCAAAATTACCGAAGCCGCAAGCACGGCAACGGATCTGGCTGAATTGTTTACCACTATCCATGAATCAGTAAAAACTTTAATGCCCGCAATAAATTTTTACATTTCGTTGTATGACGAGAAAAAAAACGAGATCAGTTTCCCCTATTTTGTAGATGAGTTTGATGAATCGCCTGAATCACGCCCCCCAAAACGGGGCTTAACCGAATATGTGCTGCGTACTAAAAGTCCGCTGCTTGCAACGCCGGATAAGTTAAAAGAAATAGAAGATGCAAACGAAGTTGAAAAAATCGGAACGGACTCTATTGATTGGCTTGGCGTTCCTTTAATCATTCAAGATAAAATTATTGGTGTCCTTGTGGTCCAAAGTTATTCACCGGGAACACGATACACCAAAGCTGAGCAAGATATTTTAATGTTTGTTTCATCTCAAATTGCAATGGCAATTTCCAAGAAAAAAGCTGCGGATAACTTAACCGCTTCCGAACTTCAGTTGAAAGAAATGAACGCAAGTAAAGATAAACTTTTCTCTATTATCGCTCACGATTTACGGAGCCCGTTTCAAGCGCTTCTCGGGATGTCGGAATTGCTTGCAACCGAAGTTGACGAATTCTCAAAGGAAGAAATTACAAAGTTCGCAGGAGAAATGAACAATAGTTTAAAAAATCAATTTAAGTTGCTTGAAAATCTTTTAGAGTGGTCACGAATGCAAACCGGCAGAATGCAGTACGCTCCAACAAAAATTATTTTGCATGAAAAAGTAAATGACGTTATAGGTCTGCTCTCCGGAAATGCACTGAAAAAAAACCTCACTTTGATAAATCTTGTTTTGCCGGGCGTCTTTATTTTAGCCGATGAAAACATGCTGCAGTCAATTCTGCAAAATCTTCTTGCAAATGCAATTAAATTCACAAAATCAGGCGGAACTGTGCAAGTCTCAGCAACGCAGATAAGTGAAAAGCTCACGAAAATTTCCATTAAGGATACCGGCGTAGGAATAGATAGCAAAAACCTCAAGAAAATCTTTCGCACAGATTCGACCGTAACAACGCCCGGAACCGAAAACGAAAGAGGAACCGGGCTTGGACTTCTCCTCTGCAAAGAAATGATAGAGCGGCATGGAGGTACAATTTCTGTTGAAAGCGATCTTGGCAAAGGAACAACTTTTTACTTTACGCTACCGGGAATAAATTACGAATTAGGAATTAAGAATTAGGAGTTGTAAAACCTCAATACCCCGATACTCAATAGTTCTTTTGCCATTCATTCCTAAATCCTAACCTGGACGAGCCAGAACCAAAGAGTTCTCAGTTGTCAGTTTTCAGTAATCAGTTTTGAGCCAGAACCAAATCATCACATTAGAATAGTATCCTCAGTTAAATCCTTGTTTTGGGAACACGATTTACGAACAAGCCTGCCCGGCTCAGATGGGGATTAACGAATAGCGATTTTTGATTTTTAACTTCTAAAATCATAAATCGTTAATCCTTGTTCTGAGATCAGAAAATCTTTGGTTGTCGGCCACGCCGCGCTAAGATTGAATGGAAAACATTCATTCTCATTCTGTCTTTCTTTCGCTTTATCTCTCTTATTAATATTCTGCCAAATAGTACACGAAGTTAAGTGCAAAGGTACTAATTCCTAATTCCTAATTCTTAATTCTTAATTAAACATAAAGGTAGCGTTTAATTTTTTGCGTGGGAGTTTTTTCAAACGGATTTATCTGCTCTATCATCTTGCTAATTTTTGAAAATGAAGAAACGTTGTTATTGGTTTCGTCTTTTATTTTGTTTAAAAGATCAGCTATGATCTTTCGCTGTTCTTGTTCCGTTTTCTTCTGTGTATCAAACTGCGTATCAATTTTTTCATAATCCAAAAACACACGAGCCGAAAGTTGATTGTTCTGCTGGAAAACAATAGCTTCAAGCACATATTCAGAACGGTTAATTATAGATTCAACTGCCTCGGGATAAATATTTTCACCGCTTGGACCGAGGATCATATTTTTCAATCGCCCTTTTATATAAAGATACCCGTCTTTATCAAAGCATCCTAAATCGCCGGTTCTAAACCATCCGTCATTCGAAATCACTTCTTTGGTTTTTTCCGGGTCTTTGTAATAGCCCTTCATCACCATTGCACCTCGAACTAAAATTTCCCCTTCCCCGGTTCTGGGATCGGGTGAATCTATTTTTAATTCCGCGCCAATAGATGCTGGACCGGTGGATAAATATCTCGAGTCTTTGGCGCCGGTGCCGGCAACCAAGGGTGATGTTTCGGTCAATCCATATCCAACAGAATAGGGAAACCCTGCCTCGCGTAAAAACAGTTCAACGTCTGGAGAAAGCGCCGCGCCGCCGATACAAAAAAGTTTTAATTCGCCGCCGAAAGTGCTTAACAATTTTTTTCCGGCTGCTCTATTTATTGTTTTTCTTAATGAAGGAATTTTATAAGCAAGCCTTACAAGCTTCTTCTTGTTTATTTCCGGAAGAATTTTTGCTTTGTACATTTTTTCAATGATTAATGGAACGGAAAGTAAAACCGTCGGTTTTATCCCGGCAAGCGGAGGAAGCAGCACTGCCGCAGTCGGAGGTTTTCGCAAATAATAAACCGATCCGCCTATTAACACGGGAAAGATCATTCCAAGCGTACATTCATAGACATGCGCGAGAGGGAGAAGAGAAATCATTCTGCATTCAATTTCTTCCGGAACATACTTTCTTGTGGCAATTGCATCCGATAAAATATTTTTATGGGTAAGCATCACGGCTTTTGAGTGTCCGGTTGTGCCGGAGGTATAAATTATGGAGGCAACATCGTCTTCGAAAATTTTTTCGGTTAAAATCCCTGTAAATTTTAATACAAGGTTTTTTATTTTTTGTAGTTCCTTACTTCCATCAGCAATTAATTTTTTAAGTGTATCCTTGGGGATATTTTTTTGAACGATGGAAAAATCACCGAGCAAAATAATTTTAATATCTTCTTCAGACTTATATTCTTCAATTTTGGGGTACAATTTTTCTGAAACAAAAATTGCTTTCGCTTCAGAATGTTGAAGAATATGGTGGATCTCCGAAGTGTGGAAATCGTTTAAGATGGGGACAACAATAGCGCCAATACACGTGATGGCAAAGTACGAAACTCCCCAATTCGGACAATTTTCGCTTAGAAGCGCAACGCGGTCGCCGTGCAAAATTCCTTGATCCAGCAAAAAGGTAGAGATCAAATCAACCTGAGCTTTAAATTCTGCAAACGTCAGCATCCCGCCGTCAACAAATCCAAATAGTTTTTTATTTTTATATTCGTCTGCACTATTTTCTAAAAGATGTTTTAGTGTTAACTCTTGTAACGGTTTCATATAATCCTCTAATAAATTTTAAGTTTTTATAATTACAGTTTTAAAATTCAGCATCAACCAAATACGCTTTTTGTAGAAGAGCAGAAAACTTTTCAAACGAAATTTCTTTTGCGCCAAACATTTTCAAATGTTCCGTCATATACTGAACATCGAGCAGCACAAATTTCTTTTCATTTAAATGATGAAGTAAATGAGCCAGCGCCACCTTAGAGGCTTGACTGACAATAGAGAACATTGACTCGCCAAAGAAAGCACCACGGTAGGTAACGCCGTAAAGACCGCCAACGAGTTTTTCTTTCTGATAAACTTCTATCGAGTGAATGTGGCCAAGCTTCTGCAAATTGAGATATGCGGTAATCAAATTATCTGAAATCCATGTTTCTTGCCGCGCGGCACAATGACGAACAACAGAAAGAAAATCGGTATCGTATTTAATGTTAAACTGATGCTCTTTTAAAATTTTTTTTAGCGAGCGGGGAACACGAAAATCAGTTAAAGGAATAATGGTTCTCTCTTCGGGAAAGAACCACTCTATTTTACCGGAACTGCTCTCCGCCATGGGAAAAGCTCCCATTGCATAAAGCTTAATCATCTGCTCGGGGATCAGCAGAGCTTCTTCCGAAAAAATATTGCTTTCTACCATGTTAGTTGCTCACTCATAGTATGTAATAGAGTCATCATCATAATCGTAATCTTTTTCATAATCTACATTGTCCCTTTGGAAGCGAGTAAAATCATTACTAACTCACGTTACGTAAAAGTGAGAAATTATATTGTAAATCGAAGCGAAGCTTCGATAAAATGCTTGTTTTTTACGAAGCTACCGCTTCGTATTACAAATTCTGCGTAAGGTGAGTTACTAAGATAATTTTTCATTTGCAGCTGCGTAAGGTGATCTTTAAATAAGTTGAATTTTGAGCGTTCATGCAACCCTGCTTCCAGAATTAAATTTTAGTTTAAATCCACTGACAAAGTTTATTTACGAGACATAAGGAATTAATTACTCGTGCGCTTTAATTTCATAATTAATGATTTCGTACCCTTTTATGGTTTCGGCGGCGGCATAACAAATCCCGGCGAGAACAAAAAGCATCCCGAATGAAAATGAAACAATAATCAGCGGTTCGGAGCCTGGTAATTTTAGAGCGAAGGTAAAACCGATTTGCATTGATGTAATTACAAACAGCGCAACGGCAATTGAATAACTTAAAACTGCATTCCGAACAAGCACAACCCGGTATTTAAGTTTTTCAAGCTGAATAGATATGCTTTTCAGTCGAATCTCGTCTTGGTATAAAAATTCCTTTTCAGAAGCTTTAATCGAAAATTTTCTTCGCTCTTCACCGAGCAGACGAATCCTGTTTACAACTAACGAATACTTATTGTTCATGCCGAGCAAAAGCAATCCGCAGGCGGAGATCATTATGCCGGGGGCAAGCATCGCCTGAATAACCTGCACTACGGTAGCGGAAATATCCATAAAACCTTACTCTTTACTTTGTGAAACCTTATCTACTGATGTCGTGGAAAGAATTTTCTTTTCAAAATATAAAACAAAAAGAAAAATCACCGCGGGAATAATTGAAATTGTAAAAAACGTTATCATCGCATTAACTCCTATTGAACCGAAGAAAAGAAGCGCGCCTAAGATAATAATGAAACTTCCGGCAACTTTCCATTTAAAGACCACGAGGTATCCAACCAACATCAGCAAATGAAAAAATTGCTTTATAAAAACAGACGCTGGGGGAAGATGTGCGGCATCTTTAAACCATTCGGTAAGATGCTCTACAAAGAAAGCGCCCCAAAGCAGAAACAGCAGCACAGCAGTAATTCTGCCTATCCAGTGAAAAGCCTTAATAAAAGTCACAAAATCCTCGGTTTCTTCAGAAGAAACTTAGTGAAATATATTTTTAAATGAATAAAATCTTTTTTCATACAAAGACAATTCCTTATTTTTAGACACTTATTCACAAACTCTGCCTGGAAGATGAGAGAGAGAACTTTCCTTTTTATTTTTTTTATAATTTTTTTGGGTTTAACAATGACTGGAACTGCACAGCAAAAAAAAATATCCGCCGCTGAAAAAAAATCTTTTGAAAAAAACAGAAGGCTGGATAGTTACTACTCTACAAAAAAACTTGGCGCATATGTAGAAAACGGAACTACCGTCTTTAGGTTATTTGCTCCGCAAGCATTTGAGGTTTCACTGGTTGTAAAAAAAACGGTTGACGACAAAGCTTATAAAGAATATTTGATGGCTAAAGACCCCGGCGGCGTTTGGGAGGTTGTGCTTAGCGGCGAACTTTATGGAAGATTTTACGGCTTCAAAGTGCTGAACAGCAAAAAACTAAAAAAAACTGATTTGCTCTGTCTTGATCCTTACGCAAAAGCCGTTGCTTCGTACAACACCTATATGGGGGAGCGCCTTGGAATTGTAATTAAAGAAAATGATTTCGATTGGGAAAACGACGAGTGGATCCAGCGCGACTGGAGCGACCTGATTATTTATGAAATGCATATAAAGGATCAGACGTCTCATCCCTCCTCCGGCGTTCATAAAGGGGGAACGTACCTCGGTTTAACCGATAAAGGAACACCAGGAGGATTGCGTTACATTAAAGCGCTCGGCGTAAATACGGTTGAGCTTCTTCCTTCTCAAGAATTTGCAAACATCGAAATTCCGTTCCAAAAAAAGTTTAGAGGAAAGATCAATACGTGGAACCCGTATGAAAGAAATCATTGGGGATACATGACCGCCGCTTTCTTCGCTCCCGAAGGGTATTATTCGGCAAGCGATAAACCGGTTCAATTTAAAAACTGGGACGGCACAACCGGTAAACAAGTAAATGATTTTAAAGAAATGGTAAAAGCCTTTCACAAAGAAGGCCTCGCCGTTATTATGGATGTTGTGTATAACCATCTTTCCGAATATGAACTCGGGAATTTAAAGGAAATTGACAAAGAATATTATTTCCGGCTTGATCAAAATGGAAATTTCAAAACAGAAAGCGGATGCGGTAACGATCTGAAAACCGAACGCCCGATGGTTCGCAAATTGATCATCGAAAGTATTTTGCATTGGATGAAAGAATATCATGTTGACGGCTTCCGTTTTGATCTCGGAAAATTAATTGATTGGGTTACTCTTGAAGACATCGTTCACGAAGTAAAAAAAATAAACCCGGCTGTAATATTTGTTGCAGAACCCTGGGGAGGCGGTTATGATCCAAGGGGAATGTCTTTGCGGGGAATTGCAAGTTGGAACGACCAGGTTCGAAACGGTATAAAAGGTGAAAACCCTGAAAACGGACTCGGCTGGATTTTCGGGCAATGGCAGGGAAATAACAATCTTAACCGTATCAAGAGTTATGTAAACGGCACGCTTATTCGAGATTCGCTTGGATTGTTCCAAAAGAAAGAACATTCTGTTAATTATCTTGAATCGCATGACGGTTATACGCTTGGAGATTTTATCCGGCTGGGCACAAGAGAAGTTAGCAGCAGCCAGATAATTAAAGACGTTGATGCTTTCATAAAACTTTCTCCCGCGCAAATGAAATTAAACAAACTTGCAGCATTATTTCTCTTTACTTCGCAGGGAATTACTATGATTCACGCGGGTCAAGAATTTGCACGCACTAAAGTCATTCCTCTTTCCGGTGATACCCCGGACACAAACAAGGGAAGGATTGACCACAACACTTACGATAAGGATAATGAAGTAAATGCCATCAACTATCATCACGCAAAAATAAATCAGGAACTGCTCGACTATTACACCGGCTTAATTTCTTTGCGAAATGAGTATGGTGCATTTAGAAAAGCAGATTATAAAAACATTGGTTTTTTCTCCAACAACCAAAACGAATTTTCCATAGCTTATACGATCAACTATGGTGGGGATCAATTTGTTGTTTTGATGAACGCCGATCCAAACAGCGCCAAGGAATTTCTTTTGCCGGAAGGGATTTGGGAAGTGCTGGTCAATCCGGAATCTGCCGGGATAAAAAAACTTGATGTGGTCAGAGATAAATTGGTTATCCCGCCAACAGCAGGATATGTTTTGAAAAGTAAAAAGTAAAAAGTTGAAAGTTGAAAGTTGAAAGATAGTTGGTCTTCACTTCTAAATTCATTATTCCTTGTTCTATATTCGATATTCAATTATCGTTAACATGTTTAGTAATAACTGTTTTCTAAGTGCGATACTGTTTTCCAATTTTTTACTGACGGTTTTATTTTGTAAAAATTTTCCTGAGGGATTGCTCGATAGCTTCTTTAAATTGAGTTAAGTTAACCGGCTTTTGAAAAACGTATTCAACCCCCAGATCATTATAAGCCAGGGTTTCCGGTTTTCCAACATCACCGCTTAGAATAATGACGTGCGGTTTCCCTTTAATTGAAGAGTCTCTAAACCGTTTCACCAACTGCATCCCGTTCATTTTTGGCATGGTGTGGTCGCTGATGATTAACGCAAGCGAGGTTTCTTTTATAATTTCCCAGGCTTCTGCTCCATCACCGGCAAGAATGATTTCGTAATCAGGAACAAAGCTTTTTAAGATCTTGGAATATAAAAGTCTGTCTGTTTTATTATCATCAACCAGAAGAATAGTAGCCGAGGCTTTAGGCAAAGTAAATTTAAATGTTGTCCCTTTTCCTACCTTACTTTCGACCCAAATTTTTCCTCCGTGTTTTTCCACTATTTCCTTAACGAGCGAAAGACCAAGCCCTGTTCCCTTTTCCCCCGCAGTTCCCTCTGAAGTAAACTTTGCATCAACATCAAAAACCTTTGATAAATTCTCCTTCGATATTCCGGTTCCGGTATCGTTAACCCAAATTTCTATAAATCTCGGAACATCGGATTGGGCAAAATTGATTGCAATTGTTCCGCCGCTTTTGGTAAATTTCAATGCATTTGAAAGCAGATTGCCAAAAATTTGGGAAAGTAAACTTTTATCTGCAAACACATTTATTTCGTCGGTGACAAGGTTTTGTAAAGTAATTCCTTTTTTTATTGCAAAACCGGCTACTGCCTCTAAGGCTTTCTTTACATGTTCAAACAAATCAATTTTTGCCGGTTCAAAACGAATCCTTCCGGTTTGCAGTCTCGTCCAATCCAGGAGTGAATTTACAAGCGCAAGCATACTCTGCGCTGATTCTTGTATGTACCCAATATATTGTTTAGACTCTTCCGCGGTTATTTCATCATCATTTAAAAGAATATCTGTAAAACCGAGAATTGAACTGAACGGGGTTCTGAGATCGTGCGAAACAATTGAAATGAAGCGGTCTTTCGTATCGTTCAATTTTTTTAAATTATCGGACGATTTTTCAACTTCTTCTTCGGCTTTCTTTTGGATCGAGATGTCGCTTACCAAACCGAACATTTTTAGAATTTCGCCTCGCTGGTTACGGGTGACGGTAATCTTATTTTTGATCCAGACGAGGTGCCCTTGCTTATGAATAATTCTGAAGACAAGTTCTTCCGAATTTTTATAGTAATTATTGATAAACTTCCTCAATCTCATCTTGATCATTTTAAAATCATCAGGAAAAGTGATTTTGAAAAAATACCTTGAATCATGTAAAAATTCGGTTTGCGAATAACCGGTAATTTTTTCAATTGACGTGGTGAAAAACGTATAGCGGATATTATTTCCGGCTCGTTCGGCTGTCCAAAGCGAATCGTCTAAATTTTCCGTAATTGTTCTGTAACGTTCCTCCGATTCTTTAATGGCTTGCTGAACACGTTTCCGTTCCGACACATCTCGCGAAATAACTACAAAAAAAATGTCGTCCTCAAATTCAAAAGAAGTAACAGAGACTTCAATAAAGTTTTGTGTTCCGTTTTTATTTCGGCTAAGGAACTCATAATGATTCGGCGCCGTTTCTTTGCGAGCTCTGGCTTCGGTATAACCCCTAATTCTGAGAAGGTCTGTTTCATCAACAAGCTCCAGAGGGTTTGTGTTCAGAAGTTCTTCACCTTTTTCGTAACCGAATATTTTGGCAAAAGAATTATTGACTATTACAAAAGAGTTGTTAGACTCAACGGCAATGCCGTCGTTTGACGCTTCAAAAATTGCGCGCATGAGAAGAAGCTCTTGTTCAAAAGCTTTTTTCGCCGTAATATCTGAAAAAATTCCTCCGATATATTTTAATTTTTTTTGCGCATCATAGGTAACTGAAAAATTTCCGAGCACTTCAAGAAGTCCGCCGTTTTTTTTCACAAAAGTTAGTTCGGCTGATTTTACTTTTCCCTGAATAACTTGCTTTATCGAGAATTTTTTTTGTTGTGCTGAAGACGTCTCAAAAAAATCAGTTAATTTTTTTTCACTCAATTCTTTTTCGCTAAGACCAAGCTCCTGTAAAAAAGAAGGATTCGCGTAGATAATCCTGCCCGCTTCCGAAAAATTACAAATTAAATCTGAAGCGTTGTGAACGATCGAGCGAAACCGCTCTTCCGACACGCGCAAGACGCGTTCTACTTCAATTTTTTCCGTTATATCATTACAGAGAACAACGTAGAGCTGGGAGGATTCTCTGTTTTTTGTACCCAAGAAGGAAATGTCAATTTCTTTTTTTTGTTTTTGTTTTGTAATAATGGAGACGCTTGTATTATATTTTTCCGTAGCGGTTAAATAGGAAAAAATCGCAAACAGTTTGTTGTGATCAATCGAAAGAAAGAATTTTTCGAACGGTTTGTTAAATACTTCGCTTTTAGAATAGCCGAAAAGTTTCTCAGCCGCTTTATTCCAAAAATTAATTTTTCCTTCCGCGTTAAGAACCAACAGCGCATCACTGGCTTTCTGCGTGATGGTTTCATAGAACTGCAATTCATCAATTTGCTGTCTGAGGTGTTCCATCTCTTTGATGTAGGGTGAAATGTCTTTAAAGAAGAAACAAATAAATTGAATTTCTCGCCTGCCGGCAAGCACCGGGAAGATTTGAAGATCAAAAACAAATTCCTCCGCTTCAACCTCGAAAGAAGTAAGAAACGATGACCTTTTTTTCGTTTCTCTAATTTCTTTTAATGATTTTTCTAAGTTGCCAAGAGACGCCTGTGGTAATATTTCATTAATGGGGCGCTGAAGAAGATCCTTCTCGGGTTTGCCCGTTTGAATGTTTTTTCTAAAGATGGTTTTAGCCTGACTGCCAAAAACATAGCCAATGCTGCCATCCGCATCTGTCAAAACCATGAAATCGCTAAGGTTCTGCAGGAGATTTAAATAACTTTCATTATTAAGTGGGGGATTAGAGTTGTTCGTTTTGCCAAGAACCTTTAAATCTTCTACTATGAGCATACCGCCGCGAAAATTTTCTTCTTCAAAAAGGGCAACTCCCTTTAGAAAAATGGAAATCTCTCCACCATCTGAAGTTTTTTGATTCCCAAGCTCCTTCTCAAAAAAGAATTGCTCGCGCAGATTTTGAATTTCTTTACGGATATCCGCAGAGAGAAAAAGCTGTTGGTCTTTGAGACTTTTTCCAACTGGTTTTTCAAGAAACTTCGGTCGTAAAACTCCAAGACTAGAAAAACACGCATTTAGATAGGTTATATTTTGCTGCTCATCAAAAACAAGCACTCCAACCGGTATTGCATCCAACAAAGCTGCGGCGGTTATTTCTTCAAATTGTTTTTCTTCTTCTGACGAGTTTGAAACCATAAATATCGTTTACTTTTTTGTGTGCAAAATAGTAAAAAGTTTTCATATTTGTGTTCAACGCCCCAAGCAGTAAATGAAATCATCTTTTCTCCTAACTCGATGGAATAATTTAAAGTGCCTTAGCACTAAAGTTCGTATTATAACTGACAGAATATTAAGGCTACAAATAAAGCGATAGAATGAATGAATGAAGAGGAATGGATGTCTGTTTTTCATTCCATCATGCAACCATTCAATCATTCATTTAATGTTATTTGGTATTTGTTGTTTCCGGTTTATCCGGGTTGAGGGGTGGTATTTCTATTATCATCCCCTTGTCTGTTTTTATTTATCATGGATTTTTCGTCCAATCATTCAATTTTTTTTGTTAGAGATATCACTACCATCCTGCTATTTCACTTTTCTCATATTTTAATTACACCTATATTTGCTGTATAAAAAAAAGAAAGAGGAACGTATGTTATTTTTAGTATCATTTGCCGCAGCTATTATTGCCCTGGTCGTTTTTATTAACGCCAAAAAACGATTTAACAAATCGGAGTCAACCTTTGCTTTCATCGGATTTATTGTCGCCGCAGTAATATCCTTAATGCAATGCTTTACCTTAATTCCGGCGGGTTCGGTGGGTGTAATTGATTTTTTCGGAAACGTAAGTGACAATACATTGAAGTCGGGAGTAAATTTTGTTAATCCCCTTGCCAACGTAGTTAAATTCAGCATAAAGACTCAGGAAATTAAGGAAATGATGAACGTTCCTTCTAAAGAAGGATTGAGCGTTCAACTTGAAATAAGCTTGCTCTACCATTTAAATCCGGAAAACACTTTCGACATCTATAAATCGGTTGGAGAGAATTACGCAGAAATTATTTTGATTCCGCAGTTCCGTTCGGTGGTTCGTGGAGTTACTGCAAGGTATGAAGCAAAAAGTTTGTACACTTCCGAACGAGAAGGACTTGCAAAGGAAATTGAACTTGAACTTGCAGGACTTGTTGCCAAGAGAGGAATAACGGTGGAGAGTTCCCCGTTACGCCAGATTGTTCTCCCGGCGGGTTTAACCGCATCAATCGAAGAAAAACTTAAAGCCGAGCAGGAAAGTCAACGGATGCAGTTTATTCTTTTAAAAGAAAAGCAAGAAGCTGATAGAAAAAGAATTGAAGCTCAAGGCATCGCCGATTTCCAGAAAATCGTTTCAATGGGATTGAACGACCAACTGTTAAAATGGAAAGGCATTGAAGCGACGGAAAAATTAGCCGGATCGAACAATTCTAAAATTGTAGTTATCGGTTCCGGCAAAGATGGCTTGCCGTTAATACTTGGCGGAAATTAGAAAAAATTTGGAGCGGTTTTTCGCTTAGCAAATGCTAATAGCTTATTTATATAGTTGTCCAATAAGAGCCGGATTTTTTTTCCGGCTTTTTTTATTTAGAAAAAGAAACATTTCCCCTCTCTTGTCGTCATTTAATAAACGATTACTCAAATTATGCAGAACACACAAATAATAGATTTCGCTTTGGTTTATAACAAACATAAAAAGGCGCTTTACTTTTATGTTTTGAAAATCACTAAATCACAGATGAAGGCTGAAGATATTGTGCATGATGTGTTCATTAAACTGTTTGATAATCTTTCTTCCATTGTCGATACTACTAAAATTGAGTTTTGGATTTTTAAGACAGCGAGAAATCTTTCGGTTGATCATCTCCGCCAAGTTAAAAGAAATAACTTGCGTGATGTTGATATTGCGGATTGCGTGATTGTTGCCGAAGACTTGGCCCAAACTTTTGAAAAGAATGAAACAAAAGAAATTATAATGAACGAATTGAATAATATGAATCCGGAGCAAAGCGAAGTTTTTTTATTAAAAGAATATTCCGGAATGAGTTACCGGGAAATTGCCGAACTTATGGAAATATCCGAAGAGCTTGTAAAAAGCCGTCTTTACAAAGTAAGAGAAAAGTTGAAGACGGCAATTTTGAATTTAAATAGAGGTGAATTATGAATTGCAGCAACATCAACACTTTGATGCATGAATATTTTGATAATGAATTATCAAAAGAACAAGAATCGTTTCTTTTTACACATTTAGCGCAGTGTGAAGATTGTAAAGCCGATTTTAAAGCGCTGAATAGAGTTCGGTATGAATTTCGCAAGGGAGAGAGCGAATTACCGGAACGTCTTGAGCAACGTATTTTTAATACTATCAGAACTAAAGAACGGCATGCGGTAACCAATTCATCCAAGAAGCGATTGCCAACTTATTTAATTTATGGATATGGAGTAATAATTACGATGCTTTTTCTTTTTATGGTTTACCAATTTTACGATCTTAAAAATGAGACCTTGAACTATAAAGAGAATTTTGAAGTAACAATGGTACAAATTGATTTGCAACAAAAACAAATAAGTGCGCTCATAAACGAGATGCCGGCAGTCAAAGTAAAGACATCCGTTGATAATCCTGATTTATTAACAATAGGAATATTGGAGTCTTTATGAAAAAAAAGATTTTGCTTTCGGTTGTTTTGTTTTTAGGACTGTTTGTGTCGTGCAAAAACGATGTGGAAACTTCTCCCAACAAGGAAGCTCCAAAACCTAAGATCAAAAATGAAAGCCTTCTAAACTACGATTATGAGTTAGGCATAACGTCTGTAGCAAAAGTGAATAACGCTAAGTTTTTAAAAGAGATGAATTCTATCTTTCCCGTTGATACAGTATTAAAACATTTCGGATATGGGGTTCACAATTTTTATTTAGCGTTATCTATTTATAAGAATGGAAAACCTTCCCGATACACGTTTGTTCAAGATGTTGGTTTTATGTACGGGAGTGTTCCTGAAGATTTTAGAGAGCAATACGAACTCAATCATTCTTCTCGTAAAAAAAAATCGGCTAATTCGGTTTTCTACAATTCCTTCGTTGATAAGAATACGATATTTGAAACAAAACTTGGTCAATTAGCCGGAAAAAATGTAAGTAGTATAAAATATTTCGAGATTAGAATCGGAATTGATAAAAACAGGAAGGTGATTACCCCCTGGACGATAAAAGAGATTGACTTAAAAAAATATTTGCCTGTCTTCGATGGGAAATATGATAGAAACGATTTTTTGTCCGGTGGGTTTACTACAATAATCGGAGGATTGGAAGCGCTTAATGGTAAAATCACCTATCCCTCCGAAGCCCAAAAAAATGGAGTTACTGGTAAAGTGGTTGTGAATGCCTACATTGATGAAAAAGGAAATGTTGTTGGAGCTCAACTCTTCAAAGGAATCGGCTGGGGCTGTGACGAGGCGGCTTTAAAAGCAGTATCGGAAGTGAAATTCCATCCTTCACCATCCGGGAAATGTCAAGCTATAATTCCAATTGATTTTGAATTAGAATACAAACCTGAAAATTATGATCTTACAAATACGCTGATTACTTTTTCTCCAATTCCGCCCAAAGTAGGAGAAAAGAACAAAGTATTTTTTAATGTTGTGAATGTTGGACAAAAAGCACTTCCGAAAAAAGCGTTCGTGAACTCGCTTTATATTGATAATGAATTAGTCATGGCTTCGATAAGTAAAATGAAAATGAACCCAAATAAAAGTGAAGGTTACTTTGTTTCCTGGACACCAAAACGAATTGGGAAATTGAATTACATAATTTATCTCGATTCTAAAAACGAATTAAATGAATCGAACAGAACAAATAATGTTATAAAAGGACAAGTCGAAGTAAAATAAGGATTTTGGTATCAATAAAAATAAAACGGAGAGGTTCAAAATGAAAAACAGCATTTATCTGATCGTAATTATTTTCTTGGTTTTAGCCGGATGTCAAAAGAAGCCAAGGCAGTATCCAAATGTTACCTTTGCACAAGTTTTTCATGAGTTAAAATGGAACGACAATTTTGCCAACGTAAAAAACATCTTAGAAACAAAATACGGTCTTGAATTCACCGATGAACTTGCAAAAGGAAAAAACAAAGATAATTTTAAGGTTTTCCAGTTTGAAGGAGGTAAGTTTAGCGGATACAAATGTAGTGAATGGCGGGTGACTTTTATGAACGATTCTTTATGGGACGTTTTAATTTTTATTCCCTCTGAATCCAGAAAGAACTGTGCTCAAACCGTGCTTGACATCAGAGATACGATAAACAACCTTCCATACGAAAAATTCCCAAGAATTAATTATCAGTGGATTTTACATGATAAAGGAAAGGCAATTGGACGCATTCAAATGACAAATAGCTTTGGTAGAGGAGTAATGCTTTTTATCTCAACCAATAAATTCATTAACAAGTATTCTTATAGGTAAGAACAAATCAGGTAACTCTAATGAATTGGTCTTCGCTTCCGCAGATGGATTGAGAATGTCTTCAAATAAAAACGCTCCTCATAAAAAGGAGCGTTTTTGTTAAACATCTCTCTCTTAGTTCGGTCTTGTTACAAATGAAAACGAATAAGGCAGCTTCATTTTATTCCCATACATATCCGTGACCGTTGAAGCAATGGTAACGGTATATTTTGTATTTGCTTGAAGCGCCGAACCGGGCGTAAATATAATTTGATTCATCTGCTCATACGGGTAGTAGCCTCCATACGAAATGGTTCCGCTCGCCTGGGGTGAAATTGATATTGCGGTTTTTGCCGAAGAGAGAGTTACATAATTATTAAAATTGATGCGAAATGGTTCTGTCGGGGTAACAAACAATTGCCCATTATTTGGGGATGTGTTCTCAATATTAAGCGCCGCGGTTCTGAAAGAGAACGTGAACGTGAGCCCAATCTCAATTCCATCTTTGTCTTTTGCGGATTTATCAATTGTAACCGTAATTGTCGTATCGGATAAAAACGGTCCGCCTGTGTAAATACGCAGGACATTTTCTTCTGGCCAGAGAAAGATTGTATTCATTTGCGGGGAGACTTGAGTTGACCCCTCGACTGATGATTTATTCATTCTTCTTGGAAAAGTTACCGTGATACCGCTATAATTATAATTTAATGGGGAAACATCTACATCTCCATGAACCGGGTTGGTCAAAATTCCATTTTGGGTAGAGTAAGATTGTACGGTTTTAAATTTGAAGTTAAGGGGGAATCGCAAAAAATTGCCGGCAGTATCCTTTGCGGTAGTGCCAATAGTTACAGTGTACGCCGTATCCGGGTAAGAATCTTTTCTCGCAAATGAATATGTCATTGAAGTAACTTTGCTGAAAGTCGTAATAGTTGCGCCATTATCAAAACCGGTTTTTGCGTCCGCAAAAAAACCATACATAGGGGCTTGCGTGTAGCTTCCCCAATAGAAAATTCCTTCAACAGCCGGTTCAACCGAGAAAGCCTTTTCTACACTTTCTCTATCCATCGGATGCGTGAAAAGAATGGAAACCGAAATTCTACCATATCTCCAATCATATACTATCTCACCGTTATTTTCAGGGTAGAAAGATTCAACTAAATCGGGAACGGATGAAAGATCAATTTCACCAAAATAAACTATGCTTCCGCCATCTAACATAACGTTTGCTTTTGAATAAATTCTGTAATTATCTGCGCGGATAGTAACATCATAATTTCCTTTGCGAAGATCCCGGAAAGTGAATGATCCGTCAATGGGGTTTATTTCAACCGAATCAATAGGCATAACTTGACTTACGATAACTGTTGCTTTGCTGTTTTTCTGAATAACTTTACCAACAAGGTCAGCATGAAGAAGATCGTTTGTATATTCTTTTGGGAGTTGCTCCTGAACAATTGTTTCTTTACAACCAAAGAAAAAGAGAGCAAGGAAGGCAAGAAGATGTATTGTTGTTTTCATAATAAATCCTCGTTGAATTGTGAGTATAAACTTTTGCAAAATTTGTATAAAAGGTAGCTATTTAAATAATAGCTGTCAAGCTAAAAATAAAGTTCATGGTTGAAGTTATTCTCCCGTTTCCAGAAAAGGGAAACGATTCTCAATCGTTGTTTACGGTGAAAAATTAAAACTGTTTCCCGTGCTTTTTCATTATGCTTTCCCACGTTGCAACATCAAGCTGTTCCGATTCCTCAATTAACATTATGGGAATGTCGTTTTCGATACGGTAGCGTCTTCGTGTTGTTTTCTCGGTTGAGACGAGAAAATCGCCGTCTAAAACTAAATCGGCTTTGGTTTCGGGGCAGCATAAAATATCAAGTAGTTCCTGACTGATCATATTCTTCCTAATTCGTTTTCTTTAAAATAAAAACATTCCGCTTCGTTACCAACGGAATGTTTTTGAGGTCACTAACTAAATCCGCCTGGGGGACGGATAGAAGGAGGGTAGTTAGAAAATAAATGTTACGCCAAACTTGTAAGAATCAGTCATAAACGGAGCCGGTGTGTTGAACGGCCAATTCATTTTGTCTTTTCGCAATTCATAAATGCCGTAAGACAAACCGTTCTTTAAAAGAAAATTTATTACCGGCGCTGCCATTGGTGTTGAATCCAAAATTTTATCTACAAACTCATCTACCATTGATTGTGCGGCAACTTCAATGATCGCACCGCCAGCCCATTTCCAGAATAACCACCTTGGAAAAACTTGGGCGCGTTCGTATGAGGCGTTAAGTACGAGTTGGGGAATGATCTGAATTTTCATTCCGGCTTCTGTTTTTTGTCCGTATCTAAATGCATCTCTAAACATGTTCAACGAGAGGCTGTCGGCAATATCCGGAATAGGGTTATCTATTTTCAATCGGGAGAGAGTGAAAGCGTTCCCGTTATAGAAAATGATTGCCGATTTTTGACTTGGTTTGTAACCGTAACCACGATCCCAGCCTGCAGCAAAGCGCCACATATCGCCGTCTAAATCTGATGAAACAGATTTTTTTGCCAACTTGTATGAACTGTTTGAAATACCAAAATAACTGCTGTTATACTTCATAATGCTTTCTGTATTAGATACATTATATTCATTTGTGTATCCAAGTTTCAGTTCAGCAAGATTCGCTTTGTTAAACTTTCCTGTTAAAAGATTTAACGAGTTTTTTGAAAAGCCGTAATTCGTTTCGATAGTTGGATTTCCGTGAAGATGAAAATCTATATTAAAATTATGATACGAATCTTCATCATCGTAAAACCAATCATCATCTTCTTCTTGAGCTTGCGCGGTTACGCTGACGAAAAGAACTAATAACGATACAATTGAATATTTAAGTAATCTTAGTGACATAAAGACTCCAAATTATTTTTTGAAATTACTAACAAGCCAAGTGCCAAAGTTTTTCACACGCAATGTTAGCTTAATTTTTCTTTTTAAGACTTTTTTCTGTGATGAATGGTTACAACTGCTGGATGAATGTCCTAATATCTGTATTAATTACAGGGTAAATTCTAATAAATTAGACAGCAATGAGAGTTTCGACTGTTTTGCGTTTACAATTTCATTTCTTTTTTGCTTCACGTTTTAGAGAAAGTGAATTATTCTTTATTTTTACCGCCGATGAATTGAATTTAATTGACAAAGATGGGAAATCTTCTATGAACACAATAATGAAAGAATTTCGTGAATTTGTATTGCGGGGAAACGTAATTGATATGGCGGTCGGTATTATAGTCGGCGCCTCATTTGGGAAAATTGTTTCATCGTTGGTGAACGATGTCTTAATGCCGCCAATTGGTCTGCTTCTTGGCAGCGTTGATTTTTCAAATATCTACATTAATCTCTCCGGGAAAAGTTATGAGACCTTGCAAGCCGCAAAAGCAGCAGGTGCGCCAACCATTAACATCGGATTGTTTTTAAACAACGTTTTTGATTTTACTATTGTCGCGTTCGCTCTTTTCTTTACAATTAAGCAAATCAATATTTTGCGAACTCAAAAAAAGAAAGAAGAACCAAAAGCAATAGAAAGTCTTCCAACAAAGAAGCAATGCCCGTACTGCTTTTTTGATATCCCTGTTGAAGCCGTTAAATGCGGACACTGCGGCTCTGAAATGAAACTATAGAATTTATTTGCAACAAGAACGAATCAGATTACTTCAGAACGGTAAAACTAAACGAGGCTCTGTCCTTTATTGGATGAGCCGAGATCAACGGGTGCATGATAATTGGGCGCTAATCTTCGCACAACAATTAGCCATCGAGAAAAATGAAATATTAACGGTAGCTTTTTGCCTCCAGCCAAATTTTCTCGAAGCAACTATCCGACAATATGGTTTTATGCTCAAGGGTTTGGCGCAGATTGAAAAAAAACTGAACAGCCTGAATATAAATTTTCATTTACTGCTTGGTTCCCCGGAAAAAGTTCTTCCATCGTTCATTGTTGAAAATGACGTTTCGGTGCTTGTTTCGGATTTCGATCCTCTTCGCATAAAAAGAATTTGGAAGCGCGAAGCCGCCAAGTCAATTGAAATTCCTTTTTATGAAGTTGATGCCCATAATATTGTTCCGGCACTGTTGGTTTCTCAGAAAGCAGAATTTGGCGCATACACTATTCGCCCTAAAATTCACCGGTTACTTCCCGATTTTCTTGATGAATTTCCTCCGCTGCTTTCAATGAAAAAAAATCAACCGCGAAAAAAAACTATAAATTGGAAGAAGGTTGTCAAATCGCTTAAAATAGATTTTGCTGTAAAAGAAGTTGATTGGATAAAATCGGGCGAAGATGAAGCCGAAGAAATGCTCGATCTCTTTCTTCAAAAAAAACTTTCGCAATATAATGATCTGCGAAATGATCCAACAAAAGAGGGACAATCTAATCTTTCACCCTATTTGCATTTTGGGCAACTTTCTGCGCAACGAATTGCTTTGCATGTGAAAAAATATTTTCCGCATAACGAACATTCGGAAGCTTTTCTTGAAGAACTAATAGTCCGCCGGGAGCTTTCGGATAATTTTTGTTATTTCAATGCTTCGTATGATTCATTCGAAGGATTCCCGCAGTGGGCAAAAGTAACGCTGAGCGAACATAAAAAAGATACGCGCGAATTCGTTTATTCGCTTCAGGGGTTTGAACTTGCTGCAACGCACGAACCCTTGTGGAATGCGGCTCAAAATGAATTAAAAAATAGAGGAAAACTCCACGGTTACATGAGAATGTACTGGGCAAAGAAAATTTTAGAGTGGAGCGAGTCGCCAGAAGCTGCTTTGCAAATAGCAATTTTCTTAAATGATAAGTATGAACTTGACGGTAGAGACCCGAACGGTTACGCCGGTTGTGCATGGGCAATTGGCGGCACGCACGATAGAGCTTGGGGAGAGCGCAGCGTTTTCGGGAAAATCCGTTATATGAATTTTAACGGCTGCAAACGGAAATTTGTAGTTGATGAATATATTAGCAAATTCACTTTTGTAGATTCTTTGAGGTGAAATAATTGATGATGGAATATTTTAAACGATGGATTTTTTCATTACTGCTTCTGCCGATTTGTGTTTATTTTATTTTGCACAGAGGCGAATATACCCTGCTCGATAATTTTCATCTCATTGTACACGAAGCGGGACATCTAGTCTTCTCATTCTTCGGAACATTTATTCAGTTCCTTGGCGGTACGTTGATGCAGTTGGTTATTCCCGTTTTGCTTTTAATAGTTTTTTATAAATCTGCTATGCCGAAAGGAATGCAGCTATCGTTATTTCTCCTCGGGCACAGTTTTATCAACGTTGCCGTTTATGCTGCCGATGCGAGAACACAGGCGCTTCCACTTCTTGGAAATGGAAAACATGATTGGAATTATTTACTGAATGAAACGAATTTGCTTAACTTTGATGCAGAAATAGGAAATATTTTTTTTGGTTTTGCAATTTTATTTTTTGTTCTTGCAATTATATTTCCTGCTCACAGAATGGCAGAATAGAAAGTAAAATATTTATTCACTTAATCCCAATTATCATGAAACGATTTTCTTCAACATTGATTTTCCTTCTCTCCGTTTTTGCTATTGAGTTGTTCTCACAAAAAGATACGACTAAAACATTTTATGCAAACGGAAATCCTGAGTCGGTTATTCCTTTTGATAATGGCGCCCGCGAAGGTATTGCAAAATTCTATTTTGAAAATGGTAATTTAAAAGAAGAAAGAAATTATCTTGCCGGAAAAGTTGAGGGTGAAGTTAAACGTTATTACGAAAACGGGAAGCCGAAAGAACTTTTTTCAATCTTAAAAGGGAAACGGGACGGCGCAACAACAACTTTTGACTCTCTCGGGAATTATCTCTCGGATGTTTATTACACAGAAGGAAAAATTCAAACTGGAGAATCTGTTAGTGAAGAAAGCGACTCGGAAGAAATTGCAGAAGCTACAATTTCGGAAGAGCCGGTACTAGCTCCTCCAATTGAAAAGATTGAAGAGAAACCACAAATACTTTCTTCTTCGGATATTCTTGATTCATCGCTTTATCGCAATCCTGCAATTTTTCCCGAACCAAGAGTAGGATATAAAATGTTTTATGAAAACGTCGTTTATCCCCAAGCGGCAAAAGCAAAGAAAGTTGAGGGAACAGTGCTGATAAAAGCCATCATCAACGAGTATGGCGATGTTGAAAAAACCGAAATAGTAAAAGGAATTGGTTACGGCTGCGAAGATGCTGCAGAGATTTCAATTTCGTACGCAAAATTCTATCCGGGACTTGTCCGCGGCAAACCGGTTAAAGTTGAAATGGTTTTTGCAATTGAGTTTAAACTTGCGAAAGAGAAGTAGAAAAACTTGGTAACGAAAAGAAGTTTATATTTTAGCATTTTATTATTAACCATAAGTTACTTGTTCATAAGTTTTTCATGTAAAGAAAAAACAATTGAGGAATACGCGATACCCCAAGTCCCTGATTCTTTATATAATCTCGATGTTGATATTCTTAATTATCATTTCCCTGTGTTTTATCAAGCTCGTTTTGCTTTTGAAAGTACAAGGGCTGAAGAATATTTTTTACTTGGGAGTATAGCAAATCGTAATATAGAAATCAGATACTATTGTTTAGAAAAATATATCCCGATGGACATTATTGTTAAAATAAAAATAATAAATGGCAAGAGTAAAGGCTATTTTATAAAATGGAGACATCATTTTAGTGATTATAAAACATGTGAATATAATATTTGTGATTCACTAATAACAAACCTACCAAGTGAGATGATTAAAAAAATATATCCAAAGTTCAAAGAGAAAATAATACATGAAAGTTTTGATAAAATTATTATTGACTATAATTCTCAGTTTAGGGATTTAGATTTTTTTAATAAGATAAAATTCATAAAGCGAACTTCTTCCAGATGATGAATTGGGGAAGAAGGATTTGGACATTTATATCAGAAACGATAAATAGTCCGTTACGCTTCTTTTGTCCAGTTTAGTTTAATCGTTCTTTTGCTATGCGGTTTTTCGGTTTTGTGTGATAAGAGATTAACGTAAAGACGGGGCATGCCCCGTCTCTACGTGTGAAACCTTTGTGATTATTTTCTCCTCGACTTAATTCGCTTCGACGAATCAACAAAGAAAAAAAACGCTTACTTAGCCTGGTGCTTCATTTCCGAAATTCGTACAATGGTGTAAGCAATCAGCGCAAAGATAAAAAAGACTAAAAGCATCCAAGCGATACTTTGCAGCGACTCAATTATAGTTCTATAGATTTCAAGTATCCATCGCTCGGAAGTAAGTGCGAGAGGCTGCGCATCTTTTCCGTTTGAAATATATTTCTCCAATTCCCAAACACGCACACCGCCGGAAATACCGACAACATAAATGGCAAATGTAACATACTTTGTCCATGCCGTTTGGATTTCATCGGCAATAATTCTTTTTAACATTGCGGCTACGGGTTTTTTAAAGAAAAGAACAACAACAAAAGAAGTTGCCGCGGCAAGAAAAAAAGTTAAGAGCAAAAGAACTATCATTTCTTTCTCCTTACATTATGGTGGCGAAAAGCTATTCGCTGTTGTTTTTTAGCAAGTCGGAATTCTTCTCAATGTATCCGTCTTTCGCCAGACTATCGTATGAGCGATGAACAACAATGGTAACGTCGGAAGATTCATTGTGCCCGGTGGATTCGATTATCGCGCCGTTAATTTCTTTCGATATTTTGATCGTGGCGATCAATTTATCTTGAGAGATCAACTTGTTTTCAAACCTGGTTTTCTTTCCTTTCAAGTTTGATAAGCCCCAATAGACACCCTTCTTTGCATTTTGAAAAGCGAGCGAAAGCTCGTCTTCCATCTGCTGATTGAACGACATAAAAAGAAACGGAACAAGTAAAACCCAAATTTTCAGTAACATAACACCCTCATAGTTTATGAAAATGAATTAACTTTTTTCTTCCCAAATTTGAGCAATGGTAATAATAACCCTGACAGCCATTTCCATATCTTGAATAGCTACCCACTCTGTTTTGGAATGAAAACTATGTTCACCGGCAAAAATATTCGGAGTCGGTAATCCCATAAAAGATAACCTGGCTCCATCAGTACCGCCGCGAATTGCCGATTGCTTCGGGGCAATATTCAAACGTTCCATCGCTTCGATGGCGTAATTTGAAACTTGTTTATGTTGATCGAGAATGTAGCGCATGTTGCGGTATTGTTCTATCTGCTGAAAAGTGTAACGCGCTCCCGGAAATTCTTCCACTACTTTAGCGGCTAACTTGATCAACAAATCTTCATAGTCTTTTAACTTCTCTTGATCAAAATCGCGGATGATAAATTTAACTGTTGTTTCTTCTTCGCTTCCGGAAATATTAAATGGGTGAACATATCCTTCTCTATCGTCTGTCGTCTCTGGAGAAAGGTTTCCTTTTGGAAGTTGATCAATAAAATGCGCCGCGACTTTTATTGCGTTTATCATCTTTCCTTTTGCGTAACCGGGATGGATGTTCTTTCCTTGAAATTTTATAAAGAGCGCATCGGCAGAAAAGGTTTCTACTTCAACTTCACCGCGCGTTTGTCCATCAACCGTGTAAGCGTATTTTGCGCCGAATTTTTTAACATCAAATTTTTCTGTTCCTCTGCCAACTTCTTCATCGGGAGTAAAGCAGACTTTAATTTCTCCATGTTTAACTTCAGGATGAGAAAGGAAATAGTGTATCGCGTCAACAATTTCTGCAACGCCGCATTTGTTGTCTGCGCCGAGCAATGTTGAACCGTCGGTTGTAATAATATCGTATCCGAGCATCGCTTTTAAATCCGGATTATCTTCGGCTTTAATTACTTGTCCGTCTTTTTCAAGAATAATGTCGCCGCCTTGATAATTTTTTCTGAAAACGGCTTGAACATTTGCACCGGAAACAGCCGGTGAAGTATCAACGTGAGCAATAAAGCCAATAGTGGGAACTTGTTTATTCGTGTTGGAAAAAAGCGTTGCCATCACGTAACCATTCTCGTCCATGTGAGCATCGCTTAAGCCTAACGCTTTAAGTTCATCGGCTAAATCTTTTGAAAGAATTTTTTGCTTTTCGGAACTTGGAAAACAAGTAGCTTCTTCGTCTGATTGCGTATCGTATTTTACATAGTTAAGAAAGCGGTCAACGCAGGTAAATTTATAATTTGAGTCGAACATAAATTTTTCTCCAAATAAAAGAATCAGTTGTTAAGATAAATCTGCTAAATCAAAATTTATACAAAGGTTAACAAAATTTTTAATGCTCATTTAATTTCTTTAGCCCTGTTTTTGCAAGTATCTTGTTGATGGCGGCACTGCATTAAATGTTAGTTTGGTTTGTGAATTAAGAATTTTTATTCTTTCACGAGCAAGCTCACAATATTCGTGGCTTATGTCAATACCAATATAGTTTCTGTCTAATTCGCAAGCAACTCTGCAAGTTGTACCACTGCCACTCATCGGGTCAAGAACAATGCCGCCTGGATTTGTCCAAGAAAAAATATGGTCTCTTGCAAGTTCACAAGGGAACGGTGCCGGATGTCCTTTTGCTTCTTGGTCTTCCTGTTTCTTGCCAACAACATACTCCCAAATATTTCCTTTGATTTTCTTGTCTTTCACAGGTTTAGCAAACTTTTCTCTCGTCTGTTCGTTCTTTGAATAGTTTTTGTAAGTTGTACCATTTAATTCTAAACCCGCATGTAGACAGTCTACCAATATCGGATTATGGGTTTTTACAACTCCTTTACTAAACACAAACATAAATTCAAACTCATTGTTGTATCTCTTGCGATAAATTTGAGGAATTGGATTTCTTTTTCTGAAAATCATTGTATCGTGCAGATTAAATCCAATTTCTTTAAAAAACAGAGCTTGTTTAAAACTTGTTCCCGTCTCGGTTCCTACAATGGTTGCATCTGCTACAACCCATACGACAACTCCGCCTGGTTTTGTTATGCGATATAATTCTTTAGCGATGTCTTCAAAAGGAAAAACGTATCCCTTATAATTTCGCAAATCATCGTAAGGTGGCGAAGTGACCGTCAAATCAATTGCATTATCTTCAATGTTTCTCATCACCTCTACGCAATTGCCTTCAATAATCTGATTTATGTAGTTGTTGATATTCATCTCTAAATTACTTTACAGCAAAAAGACCGTTGTCTGAAATGGACTTGATAGTATTAATCTTGCTATCAATTTTATGAACTTTGATAAGTTCTTTGAGTGCTTCCTGACGGCTCATGCTCATAGTTTTTTCTCGTTCTTGTGCTAAAAATGTCAAGGCTTCCTCTTTCGCTATGCTGATTGCTTCAATTGATGCTACTTTTTCGATAGACCAAAGATTTTCTATTTTCTTTGAAAACCCAAGCATTGTTCTGTTAATAAATAACCAATACTCAATTGCGTTTTTAGAGGAATTAAGTGTAGGTATTGTTTGAAATATTTTGCGCAAAAGTTGCTGTGCTTTGACTTTGCTTTCTACTTCAGAATAAGTCAATAACAATGAAAGGTGAGAGTATGTAAAAACACAGACGTTTCGTGCTATTGCTTGCTGATAAATCTGGCTTGAAGTGTTTGGCAATTGATAAATTGGACAAACTACCATTGCATAGGGTTTGCCTCTTTTCCAATTGTCCATTGCCTGAACTTTAAAATCCTTTTGGTTTTTGGCTGTTCTGCTAAGTCTAAATGATTTGGCATCAGCTACAAAACTGTAATCTTTGGCAAAAGCCTCCACATCTGCAGCATCTGCCCTTTCTTTGAGTACAATACTATTAAGACCAAGTGCTTCGAATGATAAAGAAAGCAATGTATCTGTATATTTTGAATAGAGTTTTTCTTCACTTGTGTCGTGTCCGTATGATTCTGGTATATTGCCACAAAGTCTTAAATGGTCAATAAGAGCTGCTATACCTGATTTTTTAATTTCTAGGCCTAGTTCCTTTTCTAATCGATCTGAATCGTCACCGAAGTTTCCACTCAATTTACGAATCTCGTCTATCCAATAGGTTCGTCTGCTTACGGCTCTATCCGAAATGATGATTTCCAAGCAATGTCTTTCTCTTTAAGTTTTCAACCTTTATTATTTACTGTTGGTTGGTTTTAAGCATTTCTATCAACGACTTTATAAACTCTTTGAAATCCTTGTTGATTACCATATTTCCAATTGTTGTATTCTTCTCTAATTGACTCTAATGCTTCAAGCCGTTTTTCATAAGGTTGAGCTTGCCAAAATGTAAAATCATCGCTTTTATCGCTCTTCTTTACAATCCGAATACTTTTTATCATTTGTCTGGTTTTTATTTCTATGAATTCAATTAGCTTATCAAAGTTTTTTTAATAAACCTAACTTCAATTTAATTCTTTTTTATTTTGAAATCCATAAACAACTATTTAAACTTTTATTCTCCAATTTTTGCGCGCAAAGAATCCCAGATCATATAAGCGCAGATAACCGCAAACATAACGAGCGCCAATAATTCCGCTGAGTGCGATTCGAACCATGCATTGTTTACCCAGTTGAATCCTGAATAACGAAGAATAGCGCTTATCACGCCCATCAACGCACCGCCGGCAATAAATCCGGACGCGATCAAAGTTCCGCGTTCACGTCTTGCAGTATTTAATTTTTCATCTTTGCTTCTGGTAGAAACGAAATGAGCGATCAATCCGCCGACAAGCAACGGTGTATTTAATTCAAGCGGAATGTACATACCAAGCGCAAATGCCAACGCGGGAATTTTCAGCATCGTTAAAATTAAAGCGAACAACGCGCCTGCAACATACAACAGCCAGGGTGCGGGTTGATTTGCCATCAACGGTTTTATTACCGCCGCCATTGCATTTGCCTGCGGTGCAACCAAAGCTCCTTCACCGCTGAATCCATACGTTTCATTCAAAATTAAAATGACCCAGCCAACCGTTGCTGCCGAAACTAACGTTCCTAAAAATTTCCAGGTTTGTTGTTTATATGGTGATGAGCCGAGCCAGTAACCGATCTTTAAATCAGTAATGAAGCCGCCGGACATTGATAATGCAGTGCAAACCGCTCCTCCGATAATTAATGCGGCAACCATTCCGGCTTCTCCTTTTAAACCAACGGAAACTAAAATGATCGAAGAAATGATCAGCGTCATTAACGTCATTCCCGAAACAGGATTTGTTCCCACAATCGCAATTGCGTTTGCCGCTACCGTGGTAAATAAAAATGAAATGATCAGCACTATCAACAAACCGATAAAGGCATACGTAATGTTATTCACAACGCCAAAGAGAAAGAAAAGAAAAATTAAAACTGCGGTAATTACTATTCCGCCGACTATGACAATCATCGGCAAATCTTTTTGTGTTCGTAATGTGTCGTTTGCGCTTTTCACGCCGCCGAAAATTTCTTTTGCTGCAAGAGAAAATGCGGAAGAAATAATTTTGGAAGAGCGAATGATGCCGATAATCCCCGCCATTGCAATTCCGCCGATACCAATGTGGCGAACATAATTCCGGAAAATTTCTTCGGCGGACATATCGCCAATTAACTTTGTAATATTTGCTCCTAACGGAAGAGTCGCACTGCCTCCGACATAATAAACAACCGGAATCAGTACATACCATGAAACAAACGAACCCGCTGCAATGATTGCAGAATATTTTAAACCGACAATGTAACCCAATCCCATTACCGCAGCGCCGACATTCATTTTAAAAACTAATTTTGTTTTATCTGCAAGCTGTTGACCGAGTGAAATTACACGGGAAGAAAACACTTCGCTCCACCACCCGAAGGTTGCAATTATAAAATCATACACACCGCCGATAAGTCCGCTGATGACTAAAACGACAGCTTGATTTCCACCCTTTTCTCCGGCAACCAAAACTTCTGTTGTTGCTGTTGCTTCCGGGAAAGGAAATTTTCCGTGCATCTCCTGCACAAAATATTTCCTGAAAGGAATCAGAAAAAGAATTCCGAGAATTCCGCCAAAGAGCGAAGCTAAAAATATTTTATAAAACTCTGCGTTGAGATTGAGAATGTAGAGAGCTGGAATTGTAAAAATAGCGCCTGCTACAACCACTCCGGAACTTGCGCCGATAGATTGAATAATTACGTTTTCACCAAGAGCATTTTTTCTTTTTGTAACTGCCGAAAGTCCAACGGCAATAATTGCAATGGGAATTGCGGCTTCAAACACCTGTCCGATCTTTAAACCGAGATACGCCGCAGCCGCAGAAAATAAGGCTGCCATTACTAATCCCCAGAAGACAGACCAAGGGGTCACTTCAGGATAAACCTTTTTGGTATCCATTATTGGAGAATAAACTTCCCCCTCTTTTAATTCTTTATACGCATTTTCCGGTAATCCTTTAACAGAAGACTCGTGTTCCACTAATAACCTCGTTATGATTGGTTAATGTTATATTCTTTGTAAGGAAAATATCAAAAACATTGATGAAAGAGAAATACTAATTAAAGAAACGGAAAATTATTTTAGTCGATGATTCCCAGAACCCAATTCTTGACAGAGAAGTATTATTGATTTATTTTATAGAAGCAGAAAAATTTTTGCTGTTGATTCTATAATAACTACCACTCAATAACTATTGGAGAATAACATGGGTTTATTTGATAGAACAAAAAAGTTGGATCGGCAAGTTTCTTCTTTTTCGATGAATCAAAAAAAGATTGTCTGCCCTTTTTGCGGACACGACAAATTTGAATACCGTGAAATTCTGTTGAACACTCCCGGGATGACATTCTTGGGATTTGATTGGGCGAACAGATCGGCTTCGGTTTTAATTTGTACCGATTGCTCACGGATTGAGTGGTTCTTAAAGCAACCAAGCGTAATTTAAATTTTAAGGTTGAACCGGAGAGCCAGCAAAAGTTACAACTTCACCAACAATTACTTTCGTTTTCACTCGATCTTTAACATGTTTCTGACAAGTGGTGTTAATCCGGCGAAGAAAAATTCGATCGCTATAACCATCACGATTAACCCCATGATCCGCATCAACACTTTGTTTCCGTTGTCACCCAAAAAATTTAAAACTTTTCGAGCGCCCCAAAGAAAAAGGAGCGTTACAACCATCACTAAAATCATCACAAAAAATAAAATCGCTTTATGTTCATAATCAACTGCGTCACGCATCAAAACAATTGAAATAGTAATGGCGCCCGGTCCGCAGATCATCGGAATGGCAAGGGGCGTTATGGCAATATCTTTTGCAAATTCAACGGTACTTTTTTCTTCATCTTTTGTGCGGATAAGTTTTGCCTGAAGCATATCGTAACCCGCCATAAAAAAAATAATTCCTCCAACAACTCTTAGGCTGTGAATAGAAATATGGAAGAAATTGAAAACCAACTGCCCGGTAAAAGCGAAAAACAACATAATCAACAAAGCTGTTAGCACGGCTTTCAGCGCAACGGCATGAGCTTCTTTCTGCGTCATTTTGGCGGTGAGCGATGCATAAATGGGAATTACTCCAATCGGATTGATCATCGTAAAAAACGAGGTAAACGCCAGAAGCCCAAATTCAAATAAACTATTCATTTCTCACTTTGTTTGTAAAGGAATTTTTTTTATTTTTGTGTCGAAGTTATGAAAAAATCTTTACCAAATATAACAATTCATCATCACCGCACATATTTAATCTGCGTCGGCGGCGAGTAGCATCTTTCTATTATATTTTGAACATCAGCCCCCGACACATTTGTCGGGTTTTTTGTTTTAAAGGAATCAACTATGAATATTACAACTAACGGAAACTTAAAATTAGCCGTTCAGAAAAAAGGTAGATTGACGGACAAATCAATCGAACTTTTAAAATTGTGCGGAATTGATATTGAAAATTATGCCGAGCGTTTGGTGGTTTCGTCATCTTCGTTTCCGCTTGATCTATTGCTGCTTCGCGACGACGACATTCCCGAATATGTGCAGGATGGCGTTGCGGATATCGGAATCGTTGGAGAAAATGTAATTGTTGAGAAAAAAGCGCGAGTTGAAACGCTGCAAAAACTCGGTTTCGGTAAATGCAAAATAATGCTCGCCGCTCCGGAGAGCCGCCAATTTGAAACATTGCAAGACATTAACAATAAAACTATCGCAACTTCCTATCCGAACATTTTGCAATCGTTTTTAAATGAAAATAATTTGAAAGCGAAAACCATTGAGATCAGCGGCTCGGTTGAAATTGCGCCTGCGCTTGGAGTGGCAGATCTGATTTGCGATATCGTTTCTACCGGCACAACGTTGATGATGAACAAATTGAAAAAATCGTTCACGGTGTATGAATCTCAGGCGGCGCTCATTTGTTCCGATCTTCTTTTAAAAGATGAAAAGAAAAATGAAATTTTAACTGAACTTTTGCGCCGCATCCGGTCGGTACTTACTGCGCGAAGTTCAAAATATTTGATGATGAATGTGCCGATCGACGCTTTGGAAAAAATTGAGAAATTGATTCCATCTATTAAAAGTCCGACCATCGTTCCTCTTGCCGATCCGAATATGGTTGCAGTTCATGCGGTAATTCCGTCCGATCTGCTTTGGAAAATTGTTGATCAATTAAAGCATGAAGGTGCGTCGGGAATTTTATTATTACCAATAGAAAACATGATCTTATGAAAATCTTTGAATTAAATAAACTGAATAAAAACGAAATTCAAGCGATCCTAAAACGTCCCGCGATCGATTTTTCAAAAGCGTTCGGAATTGTAAAACCGATGCTCGAAGATATCAAACGCAATGGACTTTTAGCAGCGCTTTCATACGCAAAACAATTCGATAACTTTTCCGGTGAAAACGTTCTTGTTAGTGAAGATGAATTTTCTTCTGCGAATAAAAATCTTTCAAGTGAAATTAAAACTGCAATTCTTACTGCAGCAAAAAACATTCGAGCTTTCCACGAAAAACAAATTCCAAAAGCTTATGAAGTTGAAACCATGCCCGGCGTAAAGTGTTCGAGAGAATTTCGCGCGATTGAGAATGTTGGTTTGTACATTCCCGGCGGTAGTGCAATTCTCCCTTCAACGATGTTGATGCTCGGAATACCCTCATCAATAGCTGGCTGCAAACGTGTTGTTGCTTGTTCACCTTCAAAAGATGGAAAAGTAAACGATGCGCTTTTGTTTGCGGCAAAGGTGTGCGGAGTAAAAGAATTTTATAAACTCGGCGGTGCGCAGGCAATTGCATTGATGGCGTACGGCTGTGAAGAAATAAAAAAAGTTGATAAGATTTTCGGTCCGGGAAATCAATTCGTAACCGCAGCAAAATTACTTGCCGGCGTTGATGTTGACGGCTGTGCAATTGATATGCCCGCCGGTCCAAGTGAAGTTTTGGTTATCGCTGATGAGTTTTCTGTTCCTTCGTTCGTTGCTTCAGATTTACTTTCACAAGCAGAACATGGCGCTGATTCTCAAGTTGTGCTTCTTGCTTTTTCAAAAACGTTTACTGATTCCGTTTTGACCGAAGTTGAAAAACAACTTGCGGAGTTGCCGCGAAAAGAAATTGCAACTCAATCACTTAAAAACTCTTTCGTATTAATTTGTGATAGTCTTGATGAAGCGATTTCATTCAGCAACAACTATGCGCCGGAACATTTAATTCTTCATTTAGAAAACGCGGAGCGTTATAAAGATAAAATTATTAATGCCGGGTCGGTCTTTCTCGGAGAATATTCTACTGAAAGTGTTGGCGACTACGCAAGCGGAACGAATCACTCACTGCCGACTTACGGATACGCAAAATCGTTCGGCGGTGTAAACGTTGAATCGTTTATGAAATCAATCACTTTTCAACAATTAACTAAAGAAGGACTGCAATGTATTGCGCCTACTGTTACAATCTTAGCAGAGACAGAAATGCTTTCGGCACACAAGAACGCAGTAACCATAAGGCTAAAACAATGATAGACAATCTTGTCCGAAATAATATTAAAAAACTAAAACCGTACACTTGCGCGCGGGATTTATACAGTGACGGAATTCTTCTCGATGCGAATGAAAACAGTTTCGGCTCAACATTCCAGGAACTCGAAGAGCTTCATTTAAATCGTTATCCCGATCCGCATCAAGTTGATTTGCGAAAATCAGTCTCAAAATTATTAAACGTTGAAGCAAACAAACTTTTCTTCGGTGTTGGTTCAGATGAAATTATTGATCTGCTCATCAGAATATTTTGCGAGCCGAAAGATGATCAAGTGATGTTACTTGAACCGACATATGGGATGTACAAAGTTGCCTGCGATATTAATAACGTTGAAACGGTCGCACCACTGCTTAACGATTCTTTCCAAATTGATTTTGCTGAAGTTGAGAAGTACTATTCAGATAAAGTGAAAATCATTTTTGTATGCTCTCCCAACAATCCTACCGGGAACTTGCTTAATAAGAACGATATCTTACGTTTGTGCAAAACTTATAATTCGATCGTTGTTGTTGATGAAGCCTATATTGATTTTTCCGAACCTACCGCTTCTCTAATTAACGAAGTAAAGAATTACCGCAATCTTGTTGTAATGAGAACGTTCTCCAAAGCTTGGGGACTCGCCGGCGTACGCCTCGGATTTTGCGCCGCCGATGAAGAAATCATTTCTTATTTATTTAAAGTGAAAGCGCCATATAACATAAATGCGTTAACGCAATACGCGGTTTTAAAATCAATTGCAAACGAAAAGAAAAAGAAGAACGCTGTCTCCTCAATTATCAGTGAGCGGCTTCGTGTTGAAAACGAATTGAAAAACATTTTAGCTATAACAAACGTTTATCCTTCTGATGCAAATTATTTGCTCATTCGTCTTCCAAATGCAAAAGAAATTCAGAGGAAACTCGCAGAAAGTGGAATTGTTATACGCGACAGAAGTTCACAACCAAAGTTGAATGATTGTTTGCGCATCACTATCGGAACAAAAGAAGAAAATGATGCGTTGCTTTCAAAATTAAAAATTCTTTTACAAAACAAAGAGGTGAAATGAAAAAAGTAATTCAAATAAATAAACCCTATTTCGACCTTTCAAATCCGCTTTCCAGCGGCTTGGTAAGCGGATTGCTCAAGCTTTCCAAGCGCGGATTTGTCTTTCAAATTGATGACGAAACTTTTCAAATTGAGAAATCTCTCGCACAAATATTTCAAAGCGAGAACTTATCTTTCGTAACGGAAACAAAACGTAAACCGGATTTTATTATTAGCGATAATAATTTTTCAGAAGCAGTAAACGATATTCTTTTAAAGCTTCGCTCTGCAAAACAACATCGCAAAACGAAGGAAACCGATATTACCGTTTTGCTTTCACTTGACGGCAAAGGGGAAAGCAACATTTCAACCGGAGTCGGATTTTTCGATCACATGCTTGAGCAAGTTGCCAAACACGCAAACATAAATCTTGCTGTAAAAGTTATCGGTGACCTTCACATCGATGAACACCACACCGTTGAAGACGTAGGCATTACGCTTGGCTCAGCCTTAACTGAAGCGCTTGGAAACAAAGCGGGAATAAAACGTTATGGTTACTATCTTCCAATGGATGACACAATCGCAAAATGTGCGCTCGATCTCGGCGGACGAACGTATCTTAATTTCAAATGTAATTTTAAGAGAGAAAAAATTGGCGATTTTCCAGTTGAACTTACAGAGGAATTTTTCCGTGGATTAGCTTCAACATTAAAAGCGAATATTTTTCTTCGGGCAAAAGGGAAAAACGATCATCACAAAATTGAAGCGCTCTTCAAAGTCTTCGCCAAAGCCTTGAATGAAGCATGTAGAATTGACGAAAGGGCGGAAGGAAGTCTGCCCACAACAAAAGGAATTTTATGATCTCAATAATTGATTACGGCGCCGGTAACGTTGCCTCGGTTGCCAATGCACTTGAAACGCTTAACGAAAAGTTTGTTATTACAAGCAACGAAGTTGAAATATGCCGCGCTGATAAAATTATTTTCCCCGGAGTTGGTGAAGCGTCGTTTGCAATCAGACAACTTCATTTGTTAAATTTATTTTCAATGATGCGGATGATAAAAAAACCATTACTCGGCATTTGTCTCGGTATGCAGTTGTTATGCGATTCATCCAAAGAAGGAAACGTTTCTTGCCTTGGCATCTTTCCAACTACCGGTGAAAAGTTCGATGAAACAAAAACGAAAGTTCCACACATGGGTTGGAATAAAGTGAAGCAAACAAAAGAGAGTAAACTTTTCGCCGGAATCAAGGACGAAGAATACTTCTATTTTGCACATTCGTTTTATGTTCCCGTAAACAATTTTACGATCGCAACTGCGGAAAACGGAATTGATTTTTCATCTTCGTTGGAAAAAGATAATTTTTACGGCGTACAATTTCATCCGGAAAAATCGGGAGACGCCGGACTAAAACTATTAGAGAATTTTATAACCTTATGTTGATTATACCCGCTATTGATCTCTACGAAAACAAGATCGTCCGTTTAAGAAAAGGCGATTTTAACCAGGTTACTTTTTATGACCACACTCCGTTGGCACAAGCAAAAGAATTTGCACGGTATGGATTTGAATGGATCCACATGGTTGATCTGCTTGGATCAAAAATGGGAACAATTTCGGTCGAAGAGGTTATCCGCATAGTTAAGGAAGAAACAAACCTGAAAATCGAATTTGGCGGCGGTGTTAGAAATTCACAAATGGTTTCTCAATTATTTGAAATTGGGATTGATAAAATTATTCTTGGTTCCATTTCTGTAAATAATAAAAGTGAATTTGAAGCTATTGTTAAATGCTTTCCTCCGCAAAACTTCATCATCGCCGTTGATGCGCTTGACGAAAAACTTGCGGTTAGCGGATGGACTGAATCAACCACCATTTCAATTTACGAACAGATGGAGTACTGTTTGCAATTTGGTCTAACACATTTCCTTTGCACAGATATTTCAAAAGACGGTATGCTGACAGGAACCAATATTGATTTATACAAAAAGATTCTCGCGCATTTTCCAACCATCAACTTAATTGCTTCCGGTGGAATTAAAGATTTGGATGATGTTAAAAACGTGAAAGAGATTAATCCCTACGGTGTTGTAATTGGTAAAGCTATTTACGAAAACAAAATTGATTTGAAGGAGCTTGCACAAGTTGGTAGCTAAAAGAATTATTCCCTGCCTTGATATTAAAGACGGCAGAGTGGTTAAAGGTGTGAATTTTGTCAATCTTGTTGATGCCGGTTCAGCTGTTGAGCTTGCAAAACGCTACTCCGATGAAGGCGCCGACGAATTAGTCTTTCTCGACATCACCGCATCGGTTGAAAAAAGAAAAACTTTTATTGAGCTGGTGAATGAAATTGCAAAAGCAATTCGTATTCCATTCACTGTTGGCGGAGGAATTTCCGAGTTACCCGATATTGAAAAATTATTGAAAGCAGGCGCAGATAAAATTTCGCTCAATACTTCAATCGTAAAAAATCCAAGCTTGATTACTAAAGCCGCCAGACAATTTGGAAGCCAGGCGGTTGTTGCCGCAATAGATGTGAATATTGTAAACGACGTGTATAAAGTCTTCATCAAAGGTGGAAGAGAAGAAACCGAACTTGAAGGATTATCCTGGTGCAAACAAGTTGAAGAACTTGGAGCTGGAGAAATTCTTTTAACTTCGATGAACAAAGATGGAACGAAAGACGGTTACGATTTAACTTTTCTTTCAAAATTAAATCAGTTGGTACGTATTCCGGTCATCGCATCTGGCGGCGCCGGAAATGAAAATGATTTTCTCGAAGCATTCAGCAAAGCCAATGTTGATGCGTGTCTTGCCGCTTCTCTTTTTCATTTTGACATTTTGAAAATAAGGGATCTAAAAAGATATTTACAAGACAACGGAATTGTTGTCCGGTTATAATTAACTTCCGTAGAGACGGGGCATGCCCCGTCTCTACGGAACAAACAAAAAATAGGAACACGAATAAGAATATGAATAAGATTAAGATTAAGAAAAAGATCGATACGGAAGAAATAAATTTTGAAAAATTAGATGGTTTGGTTCCGGCGATAATCGTTGATGCTTCAACTAAAGATGTGTTGATGCTTGGCTTTATGAATAGAGAATCCGTTGAAAAAACTATTGAGACGAACCTGGTAACTTTTTTTAGTAGAAGTCGTAAAACATTATGGACAAAGGGAGAAACCTCCGGCAACTTTCTTCACCTGGTCGATATAAAACTTGATTGCGATAACGATGCGCTGCTTGTTTACGCTAATCCGGACGACAATACTTGCCACACGGGAGATTATTCATGTTTCGGCATTGAAAAAAATCCTTCTCTTGATTTTCTCAACAAACTTTTCTCCCTTATCAAACAAAGAAAGATTGATCTTCCCGAAACTTCCTACACAACAAAACTTTTCAAAGACGGCGCAAATAGGATAATTCAAAAAGTTGGGGAAGAAGCGATAGAAACCGTGATCGCCGCAAAAAACAGAGACAAGCACGAAATCGTAAATGAAGTTTCCGATTTGATCTATCACCTATTTGTTATGCTTGCGGAACAGGAAATAGAATTCACAGAGGTTGTTGAAAATCTTGAAAAAAGACATTCAATAAAAAAAAATAAAAAAAGACTTGCTTTTTAAAAAAGAGTCATTTATTTTTACACCACGATTCATTATGCTTACCCCCCATAGTGAATCTTCCCACGCCCGGTAGCCCTCCACCGGGCATTTTTTTTGTTCGTTTGGAAAGTAACCCGTTCTCTATTGTTTTCCAGAAAATTAAATTGATATCTTAACAGCCAAAATTTTGAGGAATTCCCCAATCTCAATTCTTCATCACAATTTTTTTACGGAAAGGATTAAACATTGAAACCAAATCAAGTGGTAACCATAAATTATACATTAACGGATTCCGACGGAGAAATTATTGATTCCACCTCAGAGGAAAAATCTTTTTCTTTTTTAAGCGGAACAGAACAAATTCTCCCGAAACTTGAAGAAGCTATCGGTGAAATGCTCATCGGCAGTAAAAAGATCGTTGCCTTAACAGCAGAAGATGCTTATGGTGAATATATTGACGATGCCGTTCAAGTTTTACAAAGAAGCGAATTTCCTAAAGAGATGGAAATAAAAGAAGGAATGGAATTCGTAACGAGCGCTCCGGACGGAAGCCAAATGCCTTTTGTTATTTCTAAAATTACCGATGAGCAAATCACCGTTGATTTTAATCATCCGCTTGCCGGAGAAGATTTGACCTTCGATGTTGAACTCCTTACCATACGCGACGCGACTGAAGAAGAATTGTCGCACGGGCACGCACACGGCGTGCATGGGCATCATCATCATTAAAGATCAAATAACAAAACACAAACCCTAAAAATCAAACAAACAATTGTACAACAGTTTTAATTTGAATGTTCTTTGGGATTTGTCTTTTGTATTTTGGAATTCAGCTTCTGCTGTTTATTCCTCTCCAATTCATAACGATAAATAACTCTTCCAAGATTCGCAAGAAATGGTAAACCGATTTCGTTGTATTCATATTTATCATCGTTAAATATCTCATCTTCGTTTACATAAATAACCGCACTTAAAAGAAACTCAACTTTGTTTTTAGAATCAACAATGTATGCATTGTCGGTTAAGTAACCGTATGCAAGCCCAACTTTATTATAAATTTTGACGTTCTGCGGTATAGAGTCTTTTGTGTCTCCATAGAGAAAAAACTTTACGTAACCGTCTGGATAGTGACTATAATCGTGATATTCGTTAAACTCACTTTCGCGTGGCAAAAGAGACATATATTTCTTTAAAAATTCAAGGTCATTAGTAGTTAAGAGAAATCTTTTTTCTTTGATAACCGATTTAGGGAAAAAAAGCGATTTTAACATTTCATGCTGATCTTCAAGCGCAAAGTAATTAGACAAGATAAAATCCTTCGGGTGCATGTGAACACTGTCTTCCTCAACAACCCCCTTCCCTTGAAGCAAATCATCTACGTTGTTGTGGTATTGAGAATGGTTAAACCGTAAGGGCTGTTCATAAAGAATTTTGCCATTTGAATAAAAGGTAAAGGGGTTTGTAAAGCGGTTTTCTTCACTGGTTAAGCCGCCAATGAACCGATGATTGATCATTACGTTAAGGTATCCTTTATTCCATAATTTTTCATTGAAGGATTGCTGCCCAAGAAATTCATATAAACGATTATAAGCATCATTATCACTTACAAGAAAAACTTTTTTGATATAATTAGCTAAGGAGGGAAGCTTGCTTTGTGACGAAGAATCATATTCAACTTTAGTCTGTCCCGAATAAGCGCTGTCAATTCGTAGCAATGTTTCTTTGGTTAAGCCATTAATTTTTAATTGGTTTATTTTTTCAAGTGTCAATAATGCGGCGGGAAGTTTAACCGTACTTGCGGGATAAAAATATTTTCTTGCATTAAGGCGGTATTTATAAGTTAAAAGTTTTGCATCCCCTTTTTTCGTTCTTTCAATTTTCGTGTAGATAATTTGAACCCTGTATTTGGACGGATTTTCTATAACAAAAGGAAAATATTTTTCGTTTTGTTTTAATAAATTTTCAAGAAGATTTTCATCTTCTTTTTTATTTTGTGCTAAGCTTACCAAAACAAAAATGGAAAGAAAGAAAAGAACGCTTTTCATATCACTCTCCTAAAATATTAATAATAGTATCCTATCGAAAAATAAAAATAAACCGGACCAAGGCTAAGAGGATTTCCGGGAAGATTTTTTACAAAGAGAAAACTTCTGCCCACAGAAAAATCAGCCGGACCAATAGGAGTATCAAAAGAGATAGTCCCTCCGACACCGTGCTTTAAATCTTTAAACCGTATTTGCTCTCTGTCCGGCCAAATTGAACCCAAATCATATCTCAGTAAAAAATATGTTGGAACAAAAATTTTAAAGGGAAATAACGCCCGATATTCAATGGATGATGCAAGAATTTGTCTCCCACGAAATTCATCCTCCCGCATTCCAAAAAAAGAATATTGTCCACCAAGCGAATATTGCAGTGTAAGTGGCAAGGTTTCATCTGCAAAACCCATTTTGAAACCGATTCCAAATGTATGTATGTTGTTTAGTGAAAAATAGCTTTTGTAATTAAACCCAATGTTTGCAAACCCGGCAGAGAGTCCACTAAGCTTTTGCCCGGTTTCGTAAAAGGCGGAAACCTTTACCCCTTTTGATGGATAAGGATATTTGTCCTGAGTATCAATATTCGAAGAAATACGTAAACTGATAAAAGAGAATTGTGTTGGATCAATTGCTAAGTTATTTAAATTTTTTAATTGATTAACCTCATACTTCCCTTTAAAAATCACATTACCGAATTTCTTTACTTGCATTCCGATTGCGGCGGATAAACCATAGAATGCCTGGTTGTATTCTCCATAACTTTCACGTTCAAAAAATTTGCTGCTCGCTGATGGAACAGCTCGATATACAAAAACATCATTTGATTTATAATACGTGTTAATATTGTACGTAAGATAAGTATCAAAAATTCTGTCCGCTTTGTGCTCTAACGTGTAAGAGCGTCCGCGAGCCGATAAATAAACGAGCAAACCCAACTCTGTCGCCGTACCTAAAATGTTGGCATCGCGAACATCGAACCAAAACTGTGGTTTGTTCTCGTTGTCCAATTTAAAGCCTATCCTGGCTGTGTTGGAAATTTTTTCCTCAACTATGAGCGTAAGAATTTTTTTATCGCCATCTTTTTCAATTTGAACATAAACGTTTTCGAACAAACCGGTACTGCGTAAATTTGTTAATCCTTGTTGGATTCTTTCCGATTCAAAAACTTCTCCTTCACGAATTGGAAATTCTCTTGAAATAATTGTCGGATTGGTATAAGAGTTTCCCTTAATCTTTATTTCAGAAACTATTCCCTCGCTAAAAAACAATGAAAGATGCTGAGAAGATTTGTTGAATGAAACCGAATCCAGTTCGGCTAAAGAATAACCTGCAATCCGATACAGTTCCAGAATTTCTTTAATTACAGAAACTGTTTTCATTCCGCTAAAGGGTTGATCTTCAAGTTTTTTAACAATTGTTTTTACTGTGTCAAGGGGAAGAAGAGTAATCCCTTGATATTGAATTGTTTCTACCGTTTTTACTTTATCTCCCCCAAAAGTTATTTCCGTCTTATTGTTTGAAGTATCAATTTCTGCCCAAAGAGAATTATATTCACCTTTGTTGTTTCTCCGGTATAGATAGTTAAGAATATCACCGCTTGAAAGGGAATCTTCTTTTTCAATATCTTCTAAAAATTTTTTTCCTAATTCACTGTCTTTGCTAATTCTAACATTTTTAAAGAATATCTCTTTTTGATGGATGCTCTTGTTGTAGCTAGCTTGTAGTTTCCTTTCAATAGACTCAAGAAGAGGTTTGGTGGATTCGTATCCTAAAGTAATTAAAGAGTCAACCCTGCGATAATCTGTCGAGCCAACTCCATTAAGGTTTGGGGTAATAACAAAATCTGCAGAACGAAGTTGTTCTTCGTTTAACAATTTCATAGGAATGCTAACTAATTGATCGGCAACTATCCATGGCATTTCAAGGTCTTCTTTCGGATGAAGATCACCCGTTGTATTAACTGCGATTAAAACATCCGGCCGAAATTGTTTAGCAATTTTCACAGGAATATTTGCAACCAATCCACCATCAACGAGAGTAAGTGTATCCATTTTTACAGGGGAAAGCAAAAAAGACACACTGGAACTTGCCCTCATCGCCTGGCTTAAAGAACCGCTGCGAATAACCACGGCTTCACCTGTTTCCAGGTTTGTACAAACGGCACGAAATTGAATTTCAAGGTCGTCAAAATTATTTTTAACTTTAACCGGTGCCTGAAAGGAAAGTAGATTTAAATAATTGGACAGCCGTTGACCATCGTTTACAGAGGTTGGAATAATCGGCTTTAATCCTTTAAGACGAAGCGTTAAAACAGCTTTATCTTCAGAAATTTTTTGATCAACAAACAAATCTCTTCTGTTTGTTTTTGCATCTCCTGAGAGAAGATAGTTCCAATCTGCCGTACGAGCAATCGAGTCAAGAGTTTTAACCGAATAACCCGCAGCATAAAGCCCGCCGATAATGCTTCCCATGCTTGTACCGACAATAAAAGCAACGGGAATCTTTTTTTCTTCTAAAGCTTTTAGTACTCCAATTTGCGCAATACCCCTCGCACCGCCGCCGCTAAGAGCAAGAGCTACTTTTGGCTGTGGAACCGGAATGTTCTGTGTAAGGAAAAAGGGAAGTTGTTTTTGAATGTATTCTGTGTTGAGAATTATTTTCTGCTGGGCAAAAACCGACGCCGTAAATAATAGCGGAAAGAAAAATATCTTAAACTTTTTCGACATCGGTTTTCCTTTTCATCGCTAAATAAAAAGTGAAAAAATATCTGATTGGTTATTTTTTGCTTTTGGTTTTCGCATTTTGTTCTGCGGTTTCTAACATCCGCTGCATAAAACCGCTTTTCTTTTTAGGATTCTTTACAGGTTCAAGAATTTCCTGTTTACCATAATTTGTTACATAATATTGTTGCGCAATTGAAAATAAATTAAAAAGAAAATAATACAAATTTAACCCGGACGGAAACGACATAAATAAAAACGTGAGCATGACAGGCATTATATAAATCATTGCTTGTTGCTGCGGGTCTTTCATCGTCTGTTTTTGTTGAATAAAAGTTGTAATCCCCATTAACAATGCGAGCCCGCTTATTTGATCAATTCCGAAGAGGGGAAGTTTAAAGCCTAAATTATAGATAATATCCGGTTTTGATAAATCGTGGATCCAGAAGAGAAACGGCTGCTGCCTTAATTCAATTACAGTCTGGAACATTCCCCACAAAGCAATAAAAATCGGCATTTGAAGAAGCATCGGTAAACATCCGCCAGCAGGATTAATTCCGTAAGTTGAATAAAGTTTCATCGTCTCTTTATTTACTTTCGTTGGGTCTTCCTTAAATTTTTCTTTAATTTCTGCGATCTTTGGCTGAAGCATTTGCATTTTTTTCATGGAATGCATACTGCTTTTCGTAAGAGGATACGTAACTAATTTTATTATTAATGAAAAAATAATAATTACAAATCCGTAGTTCGGAATAAACAAATGGAGAAATTTAAACAGCGGAAGCATTAAATATTCGGCAATTGGACGAACGATAACTTTTAATCCGATGAACCCTCCAAAATCAATGATCTTATCAAAATCTTTTCCGTAATTTTTAAAAAGATCATAGCTGATGGGTCCCAAATAAATTAAAAATGATTCTGATGTCTTCTCAGAATTATTCAGTTTCATTTTTAAACGTGTAGAATAAACTTCTTTTATTCCGCCATCCGGCCAGTGATAACTGTTTCCCTTAATGTAAGCGCCTTCAACATTTTCTGTGCTTTCCGGAGCTATTATCGCGGCAAAATATTTATTTCTGATTGTTATCCAATCAATTTTTCCGCTGAAATCTTTTTCTATTTTTTCACCGCCGCCAGGAGCGTCCACGATTATTTGCTCACCACCTGAAAAGACGCTCGAGTTTGCCGCAGCCGCTTCATCAACTGAATTTTCTTCAACAAACCGAAGACCGCTATTCCAGACAACATCATACATTCCGTTTGTAACAAGACTGTTTAGTTTGGAAAACTCAACCGTAAAGCGCGTATCATACCGATCGCCATAAAAAGTAAAATTCTTTTGGATATACCCGTTGTTTTTTGTTTTGTAAAGGAATGAGAGAGTAAGCGAATCTTTTCCTGAAAGTTTTATATCTGTGGTAGTAACGGAAGAAATAAAAGATAAATCGGCTGTTGAAACAGCTTTTCCTTCCGATGTAATAAAGGCTAAATCAAAACTGCTTCCTTTTGAATAATTAAGAAGCTGAACGTTCTTTTTGTAATATGGTTTACCGTTTAAGGTTTCTGTGTATTGCCAATTATTATATTTTTTTAAATAATATTTAGTGATCTTCCCCCCTTTGGTTGAAAGCTCAATAATGGCTTCATCGTTTTCAACAACAATTGTTTTTTCAGGGGACGGTGCCGCAGTGAAAAAGGAGCCAAGAGAAACTGAATCTTTTTTAACTGGAATCTCTTTTGCTTCTTCTTTTTTTAGAGTAGCAACTTTATTCGAATCTTCTTGTTTAACAACTTCTTGTTTTTTTTGTTTCGCTGGTGGGGTGTTCGGAGTATTTAAATACAGCCACACCATTAAGATTGCTCCTATTAAGACAAAGGCTATTGTTGTTTGTTTTTCCATACTATTCCTGTATTAAGTAAGAGGATCAAATCCTCCTTTATGAAATGGGTTGCAGCGTAAAATCCGCCACGTTGCTTTTGCACCACCTTTAATAACGCCGTACTTGCTAAAAGCCTGAATCGCGTATTCTGAACAAGTTGGATAAAATCGGCAAGAAGGTGGGAACAAAGGCGAAATTGCTCTTTTGTACCCTTTAACAAGTAAAATAAAAATATATTTCATTTCTCATCGTTTCTAATTATAGCGCTTAGTATCTCTTGAACACCAGGCATAATATCTAACAATCCTATCGTTTTATGATCTTTTTGATTTAAAAGAAAGGGAGAAAAAACAATAAAAAGTTGCTTTTTCTTTTCTATACAAAAGGATGAAACCGGAAGTTTGTTTAGTCGGTAAGCTTCTCGAAGAAGTCTTTTTATTCGGTTTCTCCAAAACGCATTTCCAGCCTTTTTCGAAACCGCAACAGCCACTTTTGGGAAAACAACATCAGCTGACTCAATTAAAAAGTGAACAGCTTTTATTTTTTTATTATTTGAAATGGAAACCTTTCCACTTGTATATAATTCTTCGAAGAGTTTTTTTTCTTTTATCCGTTCATTTTTACCAAAAGAAAAACGTTTCACAATTCATTACTTCTCATCACTTACTGTAAGCTTTTTTCTGCCCTTAGCCCTGCGCCTGGAAAGAACTCTCCTTCCATCTTTAGAACTCATTCTTTCGCGAAAGCCGTGTTTATTTTTTCTTTTGCGATTACTTGGCTGATATGTTCTTTTCATTTTTTCTCCTATTATAAAGGAAGCAAAAATAACCACTTATCGGTAAATAAACAACTATAAAGAGAATGAAAATTTATACAATCGAGCTAAGTCTTTTTTCTTATTAATTTAATTAGCTCGATTTTATAATCGTTTTGATCAAAAAACGACTTGCTAAGTTGATATCAAGAAAAACAACAAGAAACAAGACTTTTTATTTCTTTTTCTAAAATTTAACTTGCAATACTCTTGTCATCTGTCTATTTTTTCATTAGGAAATAAGTCTTTATACCTTGTTAATAAATTGTGGATAAATTGCTGTTGTGGAAACGTTTCACAACTCGTGGCAAATTGAAAACCACCTTTCGATATTCGATAAACGTTATCAACTTAAACCGAAACGCCGTAACCGCTGATGTCGAAACAAATTATCGGCAGGTGTTTAATGTGGAAAATTTGTTAGTAATTAGTGTGTGGTAAGTTAACAAAGTTCTTATTCCTTAGGTTTTAACTGATTTTGTATTTTTTTTTGTGGAAAACTAATGATTACCCTTGATTCTTCTTATTCATCCCAAATATTAACTCCTGAGCGAATTTGGATCAATTGCCTTAAGGTTATCAAAGAAAGCGTAAGCCCGATGGCTTATAGCACCTGGTTTCTTCCTATAAAACCTGTCGGCTGTAAAAACAATATTTTAAAAGTTGAGCTTCCTGGAAATTTTCATTGGGAGTGGATAGAAGAACATTATAAATCCCTAATAACAAAGGCGTTAAAATCTGCTGCAGGAAACGAGACAAAGCTGGAATATGTTGTCGTAAATGATTTTGACTTGGAACCGGAAAGCACAAAAAACCCACCGTATCTGTCTGAAGCAAAAATCGAACAAAACACCGTTTTAGCTCAACAAAGAGCTGTTGAAAAAATTAAAACCAATCTAAATCCAAAATACACCTTCGATAATTTTATTAAGGGGGAAGGAAATCAGCTTGCCAGAGCTGCTGCCGGTGCAATAAGTGATAATCCCGGCGGTACCGCATTTAATCCGTTTTTTGTTTATGGAGGGGTTGGGCTTGGCAAAACCCATTTAATTCAAGCGATTGGAAATGAAATTTTATCAAAATTACCCGGTAAGAAAATAATCTATCTTTCATCCGATCAATTTACGGTTGAGTTTTTAGATGCAATACAAAATAATAAAGCAAATGAGTTTTCTGCCTATTACAGATCAATGGATGTTTTAATACTTGATGACATACAGTTTCTTATTCATAAAGAAAAAACACAAGAGTATTTCTTCAATATATTTAACACTTTACACCAGTCGGGAAAACAAATCATTCTTTCAAGCGATAAAGCTCCAAAAGACTTGAAAGGAATGGATGAAAGAATAATATCCAGATTTCACTGGGGTTTGCAGGCCGACATTCAACCGCCGGATTTTGAAACAAGAATAGCTATTTTAAGCAAAAAGGCGAATGATTTTGGTATAGAAGTTTCAAATGAAATTTTGGAATATATAGCTACAAATATTACTTCTAATATTCGCGAGTTAGAAGGTTGCTTAATAAAGTTATTGGCTAATCTTTCTTTAAACTCAAAAGAGATTACGCTTGAACTTGTAAAAAAAACCGTTAGAGAAATTTCGACATCTAAGAAAATAAATATTGGGATAGATATTATTACAAAGATTACTTGCGAGTTTTTAAATGTTGAAGAGAACAAAGTTAGAGCTAAAACAAGAAAACAAGAAGTTGTACTGGCAAGACAGTTATCAATGTATTTATCAAAAGAATTAACAAAATCGTCGTTAAAAACTATTGGTTTACATTTTGGCGGTAGAGATCACTCAACCGTTATTCACGCTTGCACAACTATTGATGTTCTTTTACAAAAAGATAAATCTTTCAAAGAATCTGTTGTTTCTATAAAAAACAAGATAGAAACAGCTTGTTCATAACTTGTTTTTTAACCCTTAAAAACTTGTTAATATTTATTACTTATTAACAAATTAATATTTAAGTGATTGTTTTACAGAGACAATGAACATTGTAAAAACACATAAAAATTCTTTAAGTGCTTAAAATAAAAAAGGTTTCAGTGTTATTAACATATAAACACTATTATTATAATTATTAGTTTTAAATTTAAATACTTTATATTATAATATCTTCGCGGTTTGCTTTTGAAAAGTTTAAAAATAAAAATTAATTTGTTTTGAAATAAATTTAAGAACATCTATTTTTAGAATGTATATTCATATTTGTTAAAAGAAGTTTATTAACGCTTGTGAATTAGATAACCGGTTTAGAATAACTCAATTTATTAAACAAAAGTGTTGTACAAAAAAATCACTATCGAGGAGAAATCATAAATGAAACAATCCATTTTCATTGTCAGTCTGTTCTTTGTTGCTTTTGCTATTGCATTAGGAATATTCCTTTTAGTTTTCGGAGATCCATCAAATTTTAAAGATGGTGCTGGAAGACAAGTACCATTAAATCTTTTAGGAACAATTTATACAGGTGGTCCGCTTGTATCATTACTTATTGCTTTATCAATTATGGACGTAGCAATTATTTTTGAACGAACACTTTCTCTAAAAAAAGCCGCAGGAAAAAAAGCTATTCCTAAGTTTTTTGCTCAGGTTCTTGAAGATGTTAAAGCAGGAAGAATTGACGAAGCTTTAGTTGCTTGCGATGAACAAAGAGGATCTGTTGCCAATATTCTTCGTGCTGCTTTATCAAGATATAAAGATCTCTCATCGGATACTACAAGAAAATTTGACGCAGAAAAAGCATTACCGGAAGTACAAAGAAGCGTAGAAGAAGCAATGATGCTTGAAGTGCCTCTTTTAGAAAGAAACTTAATTGCTCTTTCAACAATAGCATCAATCGCAACAATGGTGGGTCTTTTAGGAACCACTATTGGAATGATTCGTGCTTTCGCCGCTCTTGCTCACTCTGGTGCACCGGATGCACTTGCATTAGCAACGGGTATTTCGGAAGCTCTTATTAATACTGCCGGTGGACTTATCGTTGCTATCGTTGGTATTGTATCCTATAACTTTTTTGTTAACAAAGTAGATAACTTCACTTTTCAAGTTGATGAAGCCTCTTATAACGTAATCCAAATCTTGAAAAGTAAGTAATTAAATTTTGAGGATTAACAATGGCTAGAATAAAAAAGAAAAGAGTTAATGTTGCAGTTGATATGACCCCGTTGGTTGACGTGGCTTTTCTTCTGTTAACATTCTTTATGATGACCACTCAATTCAAACCACCAGAAGAGGTTGAAGTTAGTTTACCGGCATCTCATTCAGAGATTAAATTGCCGGGAGCAAACCTGATGACGATTTGGATTAACAAAGAATCTAAAATTTATTTAGGTTTTGATGCACCTTTTATGATGCAAACATTATTCGGAAAAGATTTCCGTCTGAAATCTGCTACTCAAGTTAAAAAAGAAGAGTTAGCTAATTATCTTATAAAAGCAAGAATGACCAATCCAAAGCTTCGAACAATTATTCGTGGCGATGTTGATGTTGAATATGGTATCATAGCAGATATTATTGATATTCTGCAAAAAACACAGATAACAAGATTTGCAATGGTAACAAATTTTAAAAATAAATAATTTTAAACAAAGGAGTTAATTATGTCCGGTGGCGGCGTAGATGCTGGTGGCGGTGGTTCAAGATCAAGGAAAAAAGGTAAACGTAAACCAAAAAAACGGATGAATGTTCGCATGGATATGACCCCGTTGGTAGACGTTGCATTTTTACTTTTGACCTTTTTCATGATGACAACCGTCTTCAGAAAACCATCAACAATGGAAATTAATCTTCCTCCAAATGATGCAAAAGTTGAAATTGCTGAATCAAATTTGTTAACCATACGAATTGATGAAGCAAAAATGATTTACTACAGTTTTGGAATAGATATTCCTAAAAAATTGAAGTTCGACGACTTAAAGAAATTTTTAGTTGAAACTTCTGCTCAAAACCCTAAAATAGTTGTTTTATTGAAAATCGACCGAAAAGGGAAGTTCAATTATATGGTTGAAGTAATTGATGAATTGAACCTCGCTAAGTTAGATCGTTTCTCTATTGCACCGATGACAGAAATTGATCTTAAAGAGATGGCAAGGGCATCTTAAGAAGGAGATGAAAAAATGACTGAAACAATAGCAATTCAAAATACTGATAATCCTTATGGTGCGTTTGAGTTAAAGAAACTTTATCCCAAAAACTATTCTATTGGGTTAACGATAGCTGTTATCTTTCATATTTTTATGATTGGTGTTTACTTTTTTGCTGTTTTTATGCAAACAGAAGATGAGGACAACATTCCAATTGTGAGAATAATGAAATATAGCGAACTTGGTCCACCCCCTTCAATTTCAAACGAAATACCTCCACAGGTAGCAGTTTCCGGACCGGTAGTAAAACCTACGGTTGGTATTCCGGTTCCAGTTCCTGATGCATCCGTTTCACCGGAACAAACATTAGCTTCCCAGGAGGAAATGAGCAACGTAGCAGGACCAACCATTACTGAAGGAACCGGCGGCGGCGGTATTCAGATTACACAGGATATTAAAATTGAACAAGAAGCGGACGATAATCCTGATATGGATAAGTTTGTTGCGGTAGAAAAAATGCCCGAAATAGTTGTTCAAGCTAAACCGGTTTATCCTGATTTGGCTATTCGTGCCAATCTTGAAGGTCGTGTATGGGTTAAAATTCTTGTTAGTAAAGAAGGAAAACCCAAAAAAGCCGTAGTTGTAAAATCAGATGCAGAAATTTTTAATCAATCGGCAATAGACGCTGCTATGAAATATGCGTTTACCCCTGCCCTTCAAAACCACAAGCCCGTTGCGGTTTGGGTTGTTGTTCCTTTTAAGTTTGAACTAAGAGGCAATTAGTTTACTTGGGTTCTTTTTTTACTTATATCGGTTACGGAGCGGGAGCCTTCTTTTCTCTTATTGGAATAGCGATGATTTTAGATTTTGTTTTTCCGAAGGATGTTCCCGCTCAGTTTAAATACATGATGGGGTTCACTTTATTGTTGTATGGAATATACAGAGTGACCACCACTTACTTCAAAGCAAAACAGGACACAAGATTATTAAAAGAGGATGATGAAACAACAAAATCCAATACATTACCTTAGGTTTTCCTTTCTTTTCTTAACTGTTTTCATAAATTTTAACTGCCAGGAAAAAAAAATTTCACCTACAAAAGGGTATTTAAAAGCTTATGCCGACGAGTCGGTATATAATTTGATACTTAAAGAAAAAGATGCCTTTGATTCTTTATACACTGAAGCAAAAATTGAAGTTGAACCCTTAACGGCAAGAGAAGGAATAGCGAGAATACTGAACAACGAAATAAAACTTTTTATTTGTTCAAGAGATTTTAACAAAGAAGAAATTGAGTTTATCAAGCAAAAAAAATCAGACCTACAATCATTTAAGTTTTGTTACGACGCAGTTGTTGCAATAGTATCGAAAAACAATTCTCTCACAGAGATCAAGTTAAGTGATCTTAAGAAAGCGCTTCTTGGTGAAAAGAAAGACATAACCGTTTATTTGCCACAAAAAAATTCCGGTGTCTATGAATTTCTTAAAAACGAAATATTAGGAGGTAAAGAATTTTCGTCATCGGTTAGAGTAATTGAAAGCGAGTTCAATGTAAAAGAGCAGATTTTAAAAAATAAAAACGCTATAGGTTTAATAGGCTTGAATATTCTAAAAGATACAAGCGGCGTAACTTTATTGAAAATTGGTTATGCCCGCAATCCGCTCGAACCGGAAATTTTTTATCAACCGCATCAAGCTTATATGATTAATAGCTCGTATCCTTTAACAAGAACTATTTATGCCCTCTCTAACGAAATAGGTTTGGGTTTAGCTTCCGGCTTTGTAACGTATATGACAAGTTATCCAGGTCAGGAAATTGTAAAAAATAGTAATTTAGGACCCGCAGCAATTCCGGTAAAATTAACTTCAGGACAAAAATGAAAGAACAAATGAAAAAGATATTCGTTCCAATCCTTCTTTTCTTCCTTTTCTTCGGGCAAATGTATGCTCAAGATAAAGTTAAAGAGGCGGATTCCGCTATAAAGAAAAAAGATTTCACCGCAGCTATGCAAATTGCCAAAGAGTTTCTTGATATAGATTCAGCAAATACCGCCCTGCGGATTTTAATCAACATAGAAACCAACAATTTTGTGAGCAAGGGTTTGTATGTGATGATAGGTGATTCTTATGCAAAACTAAAAGTTATTGAGCTTGCATTATTAAATTATGCTAAAGCGGAAGAGTTAGATTCACTCGATAAAGAAATTAAATTTAAAGCCGCCGAACTTCTGTACAAGGATGAACGATATACCGATGCAGTAAATAAATATTTCGCCATTCTTGCAATAGATTCTGCAGACACAAAAGCATTGTATAATACAGCAAATATTTTTTACTTAGCAAAAATGTATCCAGACGCAGCTCTCTTCTTCGATAAGTATCTTGTTTACGAGCAGCTCAACGGATCATATTGGAGAGCAGCAAAGAGTAATTTAGAATCAAAGAATTATCAGAAAGCATATGATTATGCATTCCTTGCGGCAGAGAAAGAAAAGAACGCCAAAGAAATAGACAAAATTATTGCCGTATCCGCTGCTTGGCTGGGTAAGTATGATGAATCTTTAAGTTATTATGGTAAAGTCGAAGACTCAACTCTTAGCAAAAGCGATATTAAAGACTTAATTAACGCAGGAAGAACTTGCAGATCAATTAGAAAAGATTCCCTCGCGTTAATTTATTTCAACAAAGTCTTAAGTGTTGACAGCACGTATAAAGATGTTTTTTGGGATGTTGCAACTCTTAATTATACACTTGGCAACTATGATACCGCAATAGAGTTTTTTGATAAATTTCTTGCTGAAAAACCAGATTTTGAGCCAGCAATAAGATTTAAGGCTTTCGCCTTTTTACAAAAAAAAGATTACAACAAAACCAGAGAATATCTTTTAGAGGCTATTGCCTTGAACGATACACTTGTTGATTCATACTTCTGGCTCGCACAATCTTACAAAGCCTTAGATTCTCTTGGGCGATCAGCCGATGTTATGGAAAAAATGATCAAGTTTTGCGAGGGAAATCCTGGGCTTTATGAAAAACAACTTTATGATGCTTACGGCTTTTTAGGTCAGACCTCTTTTGAAAAAAAGAATTATGGAGCCTCAATTCCATATTTATTGAAAGCGCTAAGTTTTAAATCCGATAATTTGAATTTCACGTTTATGTTGGCAAATGCTTATAATGTTATGAAGGATACAGATAATGCAAAAAGATATTTCTATAAAGTTTTAAATTTGGCATCTGACAGATCAATGGAATATGAAAACGCATATAAAAATCTGAGAGCCATGGGGGAACTGCCTCCGAAGCCCCCGCGTAAATAGTATTAAAAGAAACGTTGTTTTAGGGTTGTAGTTTTAAAATTAAATTAATAAATTATTGCACAAAAAAAATAGGACAAAAGATGAATTATTATAAAGCATTAAAATGGTTACCGGTTCTTTTGTTGGTTTTGTTTGTTTCCTGCGGGAAAAAAGAACCGCAGATAATTAATTTTGAATTTCAAAAGTATGAAAACCCGACACCCCGTTATCGTATTGAATATCCAAAAGGCTGGACTATAACCACCTATCCAGGAAAAATCAGGCTGCTTTCTTCTCAAGACGCGTATGATAAATTTGCCGTCCCAACGTCAAAAGGAGCTATTGGCGCTTTGATTTTAATTACAGTAACAAAAGATACTCTCGGCGGTGATTTACAGAAACTTTACGACGAGGTTCTAGCGGTTGATAAAGATAAAGAAACTATCGAAAAATATGAAGAAGTAACAGATACAAAGGTTGGCGATAAACCAGCTAAGAGGGTTTATTACCGGTTGAAATATGACAAAGAGACCATTAAAAAAGTAGAAAAATATTTAGTTGTAACAGATACTCTTGATTATGTTATTGAGTTAATAAGTTTTAACGAAATGTTCGAAAGCTATAAGCCTGCCATTCAAAAATTAATCTCAACATTCGAATTCCCAAAAAAATTAGAAAAAGGTCAAGAAGATCCGGCGAACAAGCCTTCAGAAACCTTTTCAACGTATAACAATCCGAATTATAGTCTCGACTATCCGGATAACTTTAATATTAAAACTACTAAAAAGGGGGAGACGGGTTCAACAGCTACTTTTAGCGGTTATCGCTTAGACTGTACTTTTGTTGTTGATGTTTTTCCATCACAAAATTTAAGTGTGGAAAAAGTATTTGAGCAGAACAAAGGAAATTACAAAGGAGCAGGCGGGCAAAAAGAAACTTCAATAAATGGTTTGAAGGTTATCTACCTTAATTATGTAGGAGCTCCAAATATTGGAAGTCGCGCTTATTTTATTGTAAAAGGTGATAAAGTTTATAGAATGACTTTAAATTGGTTTAAACCACAAGAAGCAGACTATATCTCTCCATTTGAAAAGATGGCGTCATCCTTTAAAGCGAAATAAAATTTCTTTGCTAAGGCTGACAATAGTTTATCTTACATTAAGGTAAGAGATTTAAAACGTCAGCCTTTTCCTTTTTAAAGATTCAACAATTAATTTGCAATCGCTTTTAAATTTACCGGGAAGTAAGACAGCTCTGCAAAGCTTCTGCAGTAATGCGGTGATGGCTCTCCGACCACTTAACAGTTTTCTCTTTTGTCAACCAAATTGCCTGCGGTGATTCGTGTTTTAAAGAAAAATCTTTAGCGATTTGATTACTTATTTCTCTGGCAGACACGACATCTACAATTCCGCACCGCAACTTTGTTTCTTGGTCAACCCCCTTAAACCAAAGCTCAAAAATTTTTTGCACAACAAAACTTATTGTACATCGCGAGCTTATTTTTAATAAGAGAATGTCTGAATGGTTTGCCTGGTTATTTAAAAATGTATTGTATTCATCCAGTGTTTTTAATTTCTGAAGTTCTTTCATGGAAATCCTTTTTAGTTGTGGTCGGATGGCTCCATATGTATGTGCACTATTGAGTTTTTTACCTTGGCTTTAATTTCTTCTTCAATGTCGCTAGCAATTTTATGCGCATCCTGTAACGGGGTTGCCCCAAGGAGATGAATGTTCAATTCAATAAAAATATCGGGACCTGAGTTCCTTATTTTTATATCGTGAACATCGTGAACGATTTTCATATCATCAATTATTTTTTTAACTTTCTCATTAATTCCTTGCGGTGCGGCATCAAGTAAAACATTGATCGCCCTTTTCCCGAGGCGGTAGCTTACAACAACAACCACAAAAGCAACAACAATAGACGAAATAGAATCCGCCGCCCGAAAATTTATTGAATAAGCGATTAATCCAACAAGCACAACCCCGGAACTAAGAATATCGGATGAAAAGTGAAGTGCATCAGCTTCAAGCGCCTGACTATTGAACTTTTTTGCCGCTTTTGATAACGCGCGGGATCTTGTAATATCTATTCCGATAGAAGTGATGATTACAAAGAAGCTCCAAAAGTTTATCTCAATATCTAACTGCCCTGTACTCAAGCGATGTGAAGCTTCATAAATAATCCAACCACAAGTAATCAACAATAAAACCGTTTCGATTAATGCAGAAAGATTTTCTATTTTTCCATGACCGTAATGATGGTTATAATCAGCGGGTTTATCAGAGATGCGTACGGCTATCAAGGTCATTCCCGCAGCGAGTAAATCGAAAAAGGAATGTACTCCTTCCGAGATAATTCCAAGTGAGCCGGTTGAGAAACCGACAATCAACTTAAACGATGTTAAAAAGATTGCTGCCAGGAAAGAACTTAATGCAACGTTAGATTTTTCACTCGCCATAAACTGTTTGTTTTTATTGGATGAAAGAACCGGGTTTTCCAGTTATTTACTAAAAATTCATTACAAATATCACACAATAAAAAGAAAAAGAAAAACTGTTGGCGTTGCTTCGCACAACGGTAAACAGAATTTCGGCGGGTTACGGAATACAGGATGAGAAATAAAAAACCTCCGAGGTTTTTAAACCTCGGAGGTTTGGATCGAAAAAACTTACATATTCAAAAGATCGTTATAAATAATAAACGCGGTAAGTAAGAAGAAGAGAACCAATCCGGTATTTTGGATTGCGATCTTCACTTTAATCGGTAGTTCACGTTTTATAAATCCTTCAATCAGAATTACGATCAAATGTCCGCCGTCTAAAACTGGAAGAGGAAGGATATTTATAATTGCAAGGTTCAAACTTAGCAGGGCAAGGAACATTAAAAAGCTTAATAAACCGGAGTCGGCAGAACGGGCGGCAAATTGGGCAATGCGTATTGGACCGCCGAACGCTTTACCAGCCTCTATCTTTCCGGTGATAACATTTTTGAGCATAACAAAAGTAAGCTCGGTCATTCTGTAAATATCTTTTATGCTTAACGCAACCGATTCAAACACTCCGAAAGTAAGCCGTTCCGTTGGTCCAAGATAAATATATCCACCAAGTAATATTCCGATTTTCCCCTCTTTATTAGGCGCAACGCTAAGTGCAACGGTATCTTTATTTCGCAACACCGCTAACGAGAGCGTTTTCCCTTTGGAAGATGAAATCGTTTCTATTGTCTGCTCGACTGAAACAAGTTCCGCACTATCAATCTTTAAGAGAATATCGTTAATTTTTAATCCTGCGGAATCAGCCTTAGAATTTTTTAATACATCGCCGACAACCGGTTTTAGATTTTCTGTTGTTAAGAACATTCCCTTTGATTCATCGGCAGGGATTTTTTTCCGTGGGATTGAAAGCCAGGTATTAGTATTGTTTCTTTCAACTTTTACCCTCAGGTCTTTTCCCATTGTGTTGATGAAAACTTCGGTGCGGATTTCTTCCCAATATTTAACCGGCGTTCCGTTAACCGAAAGAATTTTATCGTGCGATTGAAAACCAGCCAATTCAGCTTTGCTGCCTTGATGCACAACGCCGAGCGTGGTCGTTTTTGTATACTGTTTTCCGTAAAAGTAATTCGATCCCCAGAAAATTGCAACAGCGAGAAACAGGTTCATCGCCACACCGGCGGTGATTACGAAGACTTTTTTGCCCGTGCTTTTAGAACGGAATTCCCATGGCTTCGGCTCGCTTTCAGCAAAACTTGTATCCATACTTTCGTCAACCATACCTGCAATTTTTACATAGCCGCCAAGCGGAAGAAGGCAAAGACGGTAATCAGTATTCCCTTCGCAGTCAAAATCTTTTGGTAATGGTCCGTATGAAAATCCGGATTTTTTATTATAGCCGAATAATCGGTAACCAAACCCAATTGCAAAAGCGTCAACACGCATTCCGCTTAATTTTGCCGCGGCAAAATGACCGAACTCGTGGATAAAAACCAATATCGCTATCGTTATCACAAAATAAAGTAATTCACTCATACACTCATAAACTCCTTTTAGACCAATTGTTCAGCAAAAATTCTTGTTTCTTTATCACACATAATTATCGTATCCAGATCCGGTTTTAAATGATTTTCAAACCGCTCTAACGACTTTGAAATAATCTCGGGTATTTCCGAAAATTTTATTTCCCCTTTTAAAAATTTATCAACCGCAACTTCATTTGAAGCATTCAAAATACACGGACAAGTTCCCCCGGCGCCCAAAACATCAAAAGCCAATTTCAGACATGCAAATTTATCAAAATCCGGCTCAAAAAACGTTAAAGTCTGTATTAACGGTAAATGCGTTGATACAAATTGTGATGCAAATCTTTCCGGATACGTTAGCGCATATTGTATCGGCAGCTTCATATCCGGTGTGCTCATTTGCGCCTTGATAGAGCCGTCAATAAACTTGACCATTGAATGAACGATTGACTGAGGATGAACGACAATCTCAATTTTTTCACACGGAAGATTAAACAGCCAACGCGCTTCAATTACTTCTAAGCCTTTATTCATCATGGAGGCAGAGTCAATGGTTATCTTGTTTCCCATTTTCCAATTCGGATGATTGAGCGCTTCTTTAACCGTTACACCGGCTAATTCGCTTTTTAGTTTATTTATAAACGGTCCGCCGGATGCGGTTAAAATTAGCTTGTCAACTTCGGAAATTTTTTCGCCGACGAGACATTGGAAAATAGCGCTGTGTTCAGAATCCACGGGGAGAAGTTCTGCGCTATATTTTTTTGCAAGTCCCGTAACCAACTCGCCTGCGACAACAAGCGTTTCTTTGTTAGCAAGCGCAATTCGTTTTCCTCTTTTGACGGCTTCAAGCGTTGGCGCAAGTCCGCAAAAGCCAACCATCGCGCCGACAAAAATATCGTAATCATATTCTGAAGCGATTAAAAGCAATCCCTCTTCACCGGATAAAACTTCGCACTTGTTTCCGACTCTTCTTTTTAATTCTGCGGCAAGTTTTATATCTTTTACCGCGACAACTTTCGGATGAAATTCATCAATCTGTTTTTCAAGAAGATCAATGCGCGTGTTTACCGTTAGAGCTTCAACTGAAAAATGATCAGGAAATTTTCTAATCACCTCAACGGTGTTAATACCGATTGAACCTGTTGAGCCGAGGATAGCAACTTTTTTCATCTTATGCTATTCTTAAAGAAACAAAACAAATAAAAGAAAAATTCATTTTACAGTAAGTTCCGTGTTAAAGCCAGCAGTAGATTAATAACAATCAAAATATTTATCGTTGTGAAAACTTTTTCAAGTTTGGAAATATTTTTATACGTCTCGCCGGTTAGCGCTGAATTTGACGCCACACTTTTTTCAATTTCAATACGGACTTTCTTCCCCGAAGGAATGACAAAAACAGCAGTTAAAATGATAACGAAAACTATAAGGAACTGCTTTGTGTAGAGCCAATGATTTGTGCCGGAAGCAAATTGAAAAAATCCGTAATCCTCTCTAATTATTGATATGAAAATTCCCGAAACAAGAACACCGGTTAAGCCAACCATTCCGCCAAGGTTAGTAAGTTTAAGCCAGAATGATAAAAGCGTTTTTTCACTTTCGGTTCCCTTTTTCTCGCGGATAATTTTTCTCAAAAGTAAATCAGCCGGAATTATGCCAAGCCAAATGATGATCGAAATAATATGAATCGCTCTTAATAAAACAGTTTCTACCATAAAATAATCCTTTTTATATGAAAATATAAGAAATTTAAGGACGTGATTATAGAGGATAATTTACCGCTAAATCAAAGTAGTGGGAGAGAATAAAGGTTTGAGAGAATAGATGAATGAGGGCATAAATGAATGATGAAAGGAATTTTTTCAATTGAACTTCTTTAACATTTGACCATTCAGACTTCGAGCTGCCCAACCGTCAACCATCCGCCTCTGGTGGTTTAGAAAGAGAAGAACAACGCCGCACATTAGTAATAATAGAGTTTTCAAATCGTAAATTGATAAAATCGGTTTTAAGAGAATGTTTCTTCTGTCTTTACTCCACAGATGAATCTGTGGGCTGCTGGCAGAAGACACCAAAACAACTTGTGGCGCTCTAACGACAACAATGGTTTTATAAAGAGGTGTTATTCGTTTTCTCCTTTTTACCCGCCTCTCTGCCTGCAACGCGGCGGGCAAACAGCTTTTTCCCCAAGCAACTGCATGGAAAAATGTAGGCACTGTATTGATTACTTATCTCCTTTAGAAATAATATGTTTTTGGCATCAAGTTGGCGATAATTTCCAGCGAGCAAACCGGGTTGAGTATTAGTCAAAAAAAATCAGATTAGATACGCGGAAACGGAGTTATAACAAGTAATATTTTGTTACATGTGTAACGTATTGTTACACCCACAAGTAACGTTTTGTTACACCTCGAAAACTTACTCTGCGTTTTTAGCGATAACACCAACAATTTTTCTTGGCATTAATATTGTTTCTTTATTGAGCAAATAAAATATTATTTCATACCAAAAGGAGTTCAGAATGAAAAATTTTGTCATTTTCTCGATTTTCATAATCTTGTTCTTTTCAGGGTGTCAAAAAGATAATTCTCTTATATCCTCTGAACAGAACAATTCCACATCATTACAAAAACCGGTTTGGGTGGTTGCTGCTGAAAAACAGGGGTTAAAATTAATTGCACTTCCTCAAAGCAGTTCCATTTCTCTAGAGAAAAAAACTTCGGATACCGAGTTTATTGAATACGATGAGTCAGGCAAATTGTCAATCGAAAAAAATTACCGTTCATTAAATAGCGGGAGAGTTTCTGTTGAAGCGAGCCTTTCGGTTCAAGCTTATTCAATGGAACAAAGCAGTTATTTATCAATGAGTTTTTCTGGTGAATTTCTTTGTTTTGAGTTCGGTCCATCTGGAACTTCCTTTTCAACTCCCGCTTTGCTGAATGTTGAAGCGGAAGGACTGGATTATTCAACTCTAACGGAGCTTAAAACAGCGCATCTTAAATATTTTGATGAGACGAAAAACAAATGGGTAGATACAGATGCTGATGAAATAATTGTCAATGCAAGAGAAGGGAAGTTTGTTTGTAAAAACGGAAAAATCTCGCATTTCTCACGTTACGGCTTTACAAATTAATTCCTATTTATCATGAAACTTCTCAAAACAAAAAAAATTATGAAATTAAAAACAACCGATCTTGTTGATGATATAAAAAAAGTTTTTGGAAAGCATATTAGTGGAAATGAGATTGCAGTCTTTTTTAAGCAAATAAACAGTTCAAAAAAACCTGCTTCAAAAACAGGTCAGAAACCTCCGGATGAACTTTTCTCATCACAAATGAGAGTGGTCACCGATCAGGTTATCAGCCTCGCAGAAAAAAAACTCCCAATCTTAAATTTTCTTAATTTTCTGAAGGACCTCGGGAAACTCTATATTTCTCATGGAGAATTTGACTTAGCCTCCGATATAACAACCACAATTTTATCTTATACAAAAAAAGATAAACGTTTAATGAACAGCGCAGCTTACGCATTTCTGCACTTTGGCGAAATCTATATTCATCTAACGATGTGGGCAGAAAGCCATTTTTACCTAAAAAAGGCTTTCTCATTTTTCAAGAAAGAAAATGATCCATTAGGTTTAGCGCGCTCTGAAAGTCTTTTGGGAACTCTTTATGCTGAAAAGGGGCAGCCCTCAAACGCAATCACTCATTTTCAGAAAGGGCTTTCATACATCAACCCCTTAAAAAACGCTTCTCTGGCGGCTCTTATCGAAAATAATATTGGCATCGTTCATAATATCCGCGGCGATTATGACTCTGCCTATACAAATTTCCAAAGAGCATTACTTCACTTTGAAGGACTAAAAGATAACCAAAGAGTTGCTAAAATAAGGCACAACCTAGGAATGCTTTTTCTTAAAAAGAAAGAATACAATTCGGCAATTAAAGAATTTGATAGAAGCATAAGAATTTCCCTTTCAGCTCACTATTATCCAACGCTTGCTATCTCATACACAAGCAAAGCATCAATTTACTGCACGCTTAACGATGATGCCCTTGCAAATGCTTTTGCCGATTTGGGAATGGAGATAAGCTACAAAATAAAAGATAAGCTTACTATCGCCGAAGTTTACAAGATTAAAGGAATTCTGGAACGCAAGAAGAAACACTATAAAATAGCACAAAACTTTTTCTGCAGCAGTTTAAGGATTAACAAAGAACTTGAAAATGAATTAAATTATGCCGAGACCGCCGTGGAACTTGGAATTCTTTTTTCAGGAACAAAAAAAACTGACGAAGCGAAAGAATATTTAACTGTAGCTTTAAAATATTTCAAAAGAATTAAAGCTGATGACGAAATAAACAGAATAAAATTCTTTCTTTAACGCATTTCTATACATAACTTAAAAAGAAGAGGGCCTTTTTTTATAAAAGGCTTTTTTTTTGTGTGAAAGAGTAAAATTCTTTTTTAAGTTTACCGGTGTAAATATTTACCCCTTTAAGTATAATGAAATTTTCAGACTTTAAATCATCGCTTGACCAAAATACTAAAACAGAGCCCTTTTCGGAGCAATATTCTGAAAAATCAAAAACTTTAGAATTAATTTTAGACATTACCAAGAGTTTAAATCGAACGCTTATTCTTGAGGATGTTTTAACCTTAGTACTAAATAATGCTATCCTGCTGACTAACTCGGATCGCGGGTTTATCGTTCTGAAAAACTCCCGGGAGAAGTTAGACTTTGCAATTGGACTCAATTCAAAAGGGAATCCTCTTGCCGAAAAAGATTTTCAGGTAAGCACTACTGTGGTTGATGAAGTTTTTCACACAGGATTGGCAAGCTTCATCGAAGAAGCTCAAAGCGATACAAACTACGATATCAGTAAAAGCATTTTATTATTAAACTTGCAAACTATTCTCTGCGCCCCGCTTATTATTGGCGATAAAAAAATCGGTGTAATTTATCTTGATAGTAAATCGCTTAATAAAATAAAGATAAAAGAAATCACTTACGCATTCGAAATTCTTGCCGGTCAGGCAGCCATTGCCATTCAAAACGCACAGGCATTTAAAAAACAAATTGATGCGAATAAAGAATTGAACGAAGCCCGTATTGTTGCCGAAAAATCTAGCAAATTCAAATCATCGCTTATGAAAAATATGAGCCACGAATTCCGTACCCCGATGATCGGAATTTTGGGGCTGGGTGAGATACTTAGGGAATCACTTAGCGCACAAGATGATGTGCTCCTTCTCGACAGAATTATGGAAGATTCCAATAGGTTATTAACCACCTTAAGCAAAATTTTAGATTTATCTGATATAGAAACATGTACGATACAGTTGAAGAGTGAAGTTATTGAAGTTGGAAAAGTAATCGGCGATATTGCTTTTTCATCTGCTCATGCGGCGGAGGAAAAACTACTTGAATTTATTGTAGATATAAAAAACGATTTTTTCTTAAAGTTTGATAAGAGTTATTTTCATCAATTGGTAGAGAGTTTAGTAGAGAACGCAATTAAATATACTTCCAGGGGACAAATTAAAATCACTACCGAAGTGGTTGATGGGAAGGGAATCATAAAGGTTTCTGATACGGGAATAGGTATTTCTCAAGAGCATTACGAAACAATTTTTGAAGCATTTAGACAGGCTAGTGAAGGATTTGAGAGATCGTACGATGGATGTGGCTTGGGCCTGACACTAGTTAAAAGAATCGTTGATCTTGCAGGAGGAAGCATTTCGGTTGAAAGTAAAGTTGGTGTCGGTTCTACGTTTATCTTAACTTTTCCAGACCTTGAACCATCCGAAAATTTTAGTCAAAAACACAGATACCAGGGTAAGGTTTCAAATCCTCGTTTGTATCGGATACCAAATGTTTTATTGGTCGGGGGAAATAGATTAAACTTAGTAACTTTCCAGACATTCCTACAAAACAAGGCGGTACTAGAGATTGCTCTAACCCCCAAAACAGCTCTTCGTTTAGCAAGCAAAAACATTTTCAATCTAATTTTGATTGATGTGAATCCGGGTGAATCCGCAGCGAGTATAGAATTGATGAAAGAACTAAAAGGGTTAAATAAAGATAATGAAATTCCGATTGTTGCTGTTATAAGAGCAGAGCTTGAAAGTGAATTGGCAACATTAAAAAATGAAGGCTTTTCAGATTGTTTGTTAAAACCATTTAAAAAGAACCAGTTAATAGATACAATAAAAAACAACTTTCATACCCCCTTAAAACCTTAAATCTAAGTCGGACAAGCCCGTTAAGAAGTCGCCGGGTAAACCGGAACCCAATAATTAGAGACGAATTACTGAATCTGTGCAAGGTTGAATAAAAAACTAAAATGAGGCGAAAAAATAAAATTTGTTTTTTACAAATTTTACCTCCGGACTTCAAGGCAATAAAATTATGACCAGGATTCTTTCAACCTGCGAAGGGTAGAAACAAAGAATCCGATAACCGCAATTGCAACACCAATCCAAACCAAACTTATAAAGGGTTTTGTGCTGGCATTAACCGCAAGAACTTCAGCGGGTTTGGTTGTAACAACAGGCGTTGAAAGCTTGCCGATAATAAATTCAGCCTTCTTTGTGGTTGGATCAATTTTAGTTAATTCAACCCGAAGGTCAGCGTCTTTTAATTCAACAGGGACAAAGGTAACACCTTGTTCTTCTTTTTTCATCAAGGCTTCAATGATTTCTGTCTTTCCGTTTTTAGTTACGGTGAGTTTCGCTCCCATTTGAAAGTTTCCGCCTCCCATCATAACCGACATATCCGGTTTTATAAAATCACTGTAAGTTAAATCTGCTCCTTCAATCGAAGTTTTTTCGTTCGGCATTAGTGTTACGGAATTGCCCTGAGGTTTATTCTCCACACTTGAACCATCTTCATAAGAAAGAGGTGTTACATAAAAATCTTTCGTAAAGCCTTCAAGTATATCGGGCTCTCTCATCAGACTATTGTTAAACGTACTGACAAACATAATAGGTTTGATAACTCTAGCTTCTCCGTTTCCATCTTTTACACTAACATTAAACTCATACTTCGTATTATTTTCAATCGGATTGTAGCCGGTGAATTCGAGAGTATATCCTAAAACGTTAACCGGTTTTCCCTTTGTTAGATCAACTTCAAACTGCTTTGAATAAGCCGCCGAGCCGACAACTCCAAGAAGAAAAAGCGAAAAACCGATATGAGCGATGTATGCACCAAGCATTTTTTTATTGCCGGTGAATATTTTGTATGCAATTTCAGCGTTGACAAAAAATGCAAACGCCGCAGAAATAGAAAGCAAGATCATCATAACGTCATAAACTTTTCCGAAGAGAATGATCAGCAGGGCAAAAACTCCGGTTGCAATAAGGGAGAATTTTGATTTCTTCAAAATATCTTCACCGGAAGAGTGTCTCCATTTTAATAAGAAACTGAATCCGTTAAGCAGTCCGATAATAATTGCAAGAGGAACGTGCATCTCATTATAAAATCTTGTTTCAACCGATTGTTTGAAAATTGGAGCTGAAGTACCCACAGCAACGATCAATGCAGAAGCGCCCAACGTAACCGTAGCGGTAAACAACGCCAACTCGCGGGCAAGTAAATTTTCTTCTTCAACAATTTGAGATTCAAGATATTTCCATCGGTAAATTATCATTCCAACTCCAAGGAGCAGAAAAGTTCCGACAAAAATAATCAAGAACAAATAAACGATTGTTCCGGGATCTACAAAAGAATGAACGGAAGCATCGCCGAGCACACCGCTTCGTGTTAAAAAAGTTGAATAGAGTACCATTATATATGCTAAAATAGAAAGCAACAAATTTGTCTTTACAAATTTTCCAATTCCGCCCTTCGCTTGAGTTTTGCGCTGCACGATCATCGTATGAATACATGCAAGACTGATAAGCCAGGGAACTAAGCTTGCATTTTCAACGGGATCCCATGCCCAATAGCCGCCCCAACCTAGAACTCCGTATGCCCAATAGCCGCCGAGCATAATGCCGAGACCAAGAATTCCGGAACCGGCTAAAATCCAGGGAAATGATTGACGAACCCAGTCCTTATAATCATTTTTCAAGAGCGCCGCCATTGCAAAAGAAAAAGGAACGGTGGTCATAGCAAAACCGGTAAAAAGGATCGGCGGATGGATCTGCATCCAAAAGTTTTGTAAGAGAGGATTCAATCCCTTTCCGTGAATAATAAATTGATTGACCGAAATCCCAGCACCTTGAAGGGTTGCATATAAATCTCGGCTCATTTTAACAAAATTTTGACCTGAAGCAGGATCACTAAACATAAAATTTTGTAAGAACGGCTGAGTAAGGTAAGAGGCATTTATTTTCGCGGTTTCGAGAAACATCGGTTCAGCCCAAATGTAAGCGAAAGGGTTTTTCAAAAGTGGAGAAACCATCGCAAGTAAAAATGTCGTTGCCAAGGTAAAGAACATCATTACACGCGGTTCAAGATCGTCTCTTTTTCCGGTGTATGATTGAAGAAAAACTCCGATCAATGCCGTAACCAGAAGCCACAACATAAAACTTCCCTGCTGGCCAGCCCAAAAAGTAGAGAGCAAAAATCCGAAAGGTAAATCGTCGTTGCTGTAGCTGTAAACATATTCGTATTGATATTGATGCGTGATGATCAAATACATAAGAAATGCGGAAGCAAAAATGACGAACATCGCCATTGCATGGTAAGACATCCGGGCAATGTTAAGTGTATTTTTTGCACCGCGGTAAGTAAAGAAATACATCACCATAGAAAAAATACTGAATGCAAGCGCAAGAGTAATTAAAATACTGCCTGCCATATGAACTCCTTTGAATTGGGAATTAGGAATTAGGAATTAAGTAAAATGGGTCGCAAACAATTTTTTAAGAATTTGCCGCCGCATTTTGTTTGTCTTGATATTTTGAAGGACATTTTGTCAAAATATCTTTTGCATGGAAATTTCCGTTTTTATACAGCCCGGTAACTACAATACTTTGCGCCGATTCGAAATTATTAGGAATTGTGCCGCTATAAATTACTTTCATCTCATGCCCGGCAGCATCTTTCATGTAAAACACAAAGGTTCTCTCGGATTTATTAACCTCATAATTTTTTTCTTTCACCCAGGTTCCCGTTGCTTTAATCGTTCGTTCCGAAGACATTACTTTTGCGAAATCACTTTCATATTGAATATTACTTTTTGTGAACAAGTAGATCATCATTCCAAGGAAGACAACGGCGATAACTCCGCCGAAGATATATTTATTTTTCATTTTCCTGTATCTCCTTTTATTTCTTTCTCTATATTTTTAATTCGGTTGTTAAGAACTAATAGAAACCCAAAGACTCCCGCCCAAACGATAAGGACGATAATCATAACGATGTAAATTGCATTTTTTGAAAGGAACTCTTCCAACATTCACCTCAATGATATTGTTTATTTAATTTTTCTTTATAAAGCATTGATTTATACCCCACATACCACATCCAATAATATAAAATTGTAAACCCAATTAACGAAAGGAAAAAAATGAGCAGCATATTCCCGTTCATTTGAAAATTAACCACTGTTCCGGCGTTGGTATCGTCGGCGGAACCGGGATGCAGTCCCCGCATAATTCTCGGCATGATAAAAATAAAAAAGGGAACCGTTATAAAAGCAATAATTGAATAGACTGCCGAAAGAGCCGCCCTTTTTTCTTCAACTTCTACCGCAGATCGAAGCGCAAACAAGGCGCCGTAAATTAAAAGTAATGCAAAAATACTCGTTTGGCGCGGATCCCAGCTCCAGTAAGAACCCCATGCAAACTTTGCCCAAACCGCTCCGGTTATGGTTGCCAAAATACAGAAGACCATGCCAAGCTGCGCGGAGGTATGCGCTTTAATATCATCTACAAGATCTTTCTTGCGGAGATATTTTATGCTGTAAACGGTTGACATAAAAAACGCAATAACCGTAAGCCACGCGGTGGGAACGTGGAAAAAAATAATTTTGGCGTTTTCGCCGAGCCCCATAATAAGCGGGAACTCATACCAGTGTTCCGGTTTAGCAACAATCGGGAAAGTGATCCCGGCGATTGATACAAAAGCTATTAAAAGAAAAAGGACTATCTTCCAAATCATAACAGGTTCTTATTTGTGATTGAAATAAACATTAATCTTTCCAGATAAAATCAAATAACATAAACGAAGCTGCGATCATCACCACATCGTAACAACCGAGAATTGCAAGTTCAACATAACTGCTGCTGAAAGTTGTTGTATCCATTGCCTGCTTTGTTAAATCTATAAGCGTTAACATGAGCGGCAGCAATATAGGAAACGACAAAACCGGGTAAAGCGTTCCCTTGGAGCTTGCTTTCGCAATTATCGAAGCAATGAGTGTTGAAGCTATTGCAATTCCGACATTTCCAAGAATAAAAGCGTAAAGAAAAAGCGACAAATTTTTAATAACGAATGCATCGAATAGCGCTGAATATAGAAGTGCAACTACAATATTCATGGCGAAAACTAGAATCAAATTGAAAAGAAGTTTTCCGCTGAAAATTGTTGTCGGCGATGCAATAAGCTGTAACGTCAAAGTTGTACCACGTTCTTCTTCGGAAACAAATGCACGGGACAAACCGGACATTGCCGAAAAAAAAATAACAACCCAAAACAATCCGCCGGATAGAAAATCGCTGATCTTCTCATTTCCGATCGAAAATAATATTACGCTGATCGTAACTACGATAAACATTACAAGAGAGTTTATTGCGTAACGGGTGCGCAGTTCGGATGCTAAATCTTTTTTAAATAACGCGTAAGCAGACATTTCAGTTATCAGTTCTCAGTAATCAGTTTTCAGTTATTAGTTTTTTTGTAATCTTGTAATTCTAAAACAGATGAACAAATCGCCAGATCACTGTCTTCGTTTGAAGCAATGATAACGATGTTCTTCTGCGATTCTTCTTTTACGGTTTGATAAACCTTTTCCTTACCGGAATTATCTAAATTCGATGTAGGTTCATCAAAGAAAAGGATTTTAGGCGAATGAATTAAAGCAAAAATAAATTTCAGCCGTTGTTTCATCCCGGACGAATAACCTTTCACAAGGTCGTCTTTTCTATCCAGCAAGCCAAAATGTTGAAAGAGAAAATCTAATTTCTCTTTGGTAAAGTTAACCCCTCTGATCTTTGAAAAAAAGCGAATATTTTCTACCGCAGAAAATTCGTCATACAAAATCACATACGGAGCTACAAATCCAATATAATTGTGCAAATCTTCCGATTCAATTGCTTTTCCTCCAAACAAATGAATTACTTTCCCTTTGGTCGGAGAAATAACGCCTGAAATAATCTTTAAAAAGGTTGATTTCCCGGAACCGTTTGGTCCGGATATTCCGTAAATGCCATTATCCTTACAAGAAAAATCAACATCTTTAAATATTAACCTTCTTCCAAAAACTTTTGAAATATTTTCCGCCTGTAATTCAAAACTACTCATTCATTATGACCAATTTTCCCAGGGCAGTGCGCTCCGATGATTTAATAAAGTATAAATAAACGCCGCTTGCAAGTTTTTCGTTTTTGTCATTCATTGCGTTCCATTCAATAACCGCTTCTCCTTTAACCGGATCGCGAAAAAGAGTGATGGTTCTGTTGAATACTACATCCATTGAGACTGAAAAAACTTTCAACGAAACCTCCTCATTAAAATTACCGACAAATGGAATTTTAAGAGGGACATTCTTTCCATAACGGAACGGGGAAGGGTAAGGAGCTTCGGTAACCGCATAAACTATTTGGCTATCGCTAACAACAATATTGTTAAGTATGGAAGAAGTTTTCCAAAGATAAGGATTGTCTGCGCTAAAAAAATAATAATATCCATCAGCTAGTCGTGTAAATCCATCTTGTTTAAAATTACTTAACGTTATGGAAACCGGAAGGGTTTTGCTCAAGTTATAAATGCCGCTTTGCTGTTCATAGTTGGATATGTTGAAGTAAAGCGTGTCTTTTGGACTGGTTGTGGAATTAATTATCTTCAAAAAACTTGTTGAAGTAACAAAACTGTTGAGGTTGATCGGTATTGAATTACCCGTAAATGTTACAGTCATAAAAGGTTTGATAAGCGGATAATTCACTGCCTCGCCAAAAAATAACCCGGAGACCGCTCGATAATTGGTATAGAAGGTCCATAATGCAAATTCCTTATATGCTTCAAGAAAGGAAGATTGGTTCTCAATTAAACTTCTGTTTATCGCTTCAAGAGCGCGGTAAGTCCTCAACAACTCCCATTGGCGTTTGATAATACCGTAATCAAATTTATCTTTTAAAAAGATATTCCAAATTGCAAGGTTATAACCCTCATTAGATGCAAATGCTTTATCGGTAAAATTAAAGAATCCACCGGTCTTTAAATAATAATAGTAATCGTTGATCTCATCAAAAACAAATTCCTCCATCGCAGTGGAAGTTAGCTCATAGAAATAGAGATCAAAAATTTCAGTTTCTGTTTGCCGTAAAATATAATTTCCAATTTGGATTGCGTGATGAAGTTCGTGCGCTGCCGTTACTTTTGCCGCCGCAATACCGGTAGTTGGATAACCGACAAACCCGTTATCCATTTCGATATAAGAATAATAAGTGCTGGAACCGGAAGAAATTTCTTCTTCGGAATTAGTATTGCCGTAAACCCCGCGCCCCATGTTGTACACATAAATATCATACTTATCATCTCCGCCGTTGCCAAGGTCTTTCGGCGGAGGAAGAAACCCTAAATAGTTTACTTCAAATGAATATGAAGAATCGAAAGCTCTCGCTAATTCATTCACATCATACTTAGGGGCGTTAGTAGTTGTATTAAAATGGATGCGGAAAAATCCCGAGGGAGAAACAATACTGGTTTCGAGTACAGGGCGCTCCAATAAAGGCTTTAACATTTTTTGCTGCGCGGGTGAAAAAGATTTTAAACCAAGTCTAACAGCATTTTCAATTCCGAAACTGCACTTTCCATGTTCATCCATGGATGTGCTTTGCTGAATATTTTGAAGAAAATCTTTTTGGTGAAGAGCAATATATTTAGTGTAAAGAGAATCAAATCCCGGATGGGCTGAAATCCCGACAGCACAAATCAAGATGACGAAGAAAGGTTTCATATCTTTTTTAAACTCAAGCAATTTTCTTTTGTATTAGTATAGAGAAGATACCATTGATTTGCACTGAATTTATCAACCGAATAGCTCCCTACATTTTCAATATCTTCGAGCTTCTGAAGACTGAAATTACCGGTATGCTTATTTACTCCTACCATTTGAAAACGATTCGAAGAGGCAGAGTAAAGAAAGAATCTTTTCGTCTCATCGACAGAGAATTTCCCAAAATACTCCATTTTTGTATCATTTAACAAAAAAGCTTTTGCAATAGCGGACTGTCTTAAAACTTTATGATATTTATTGTTCCCTATTAAAAGATAATTCGACCGGTTATTAGAAACTGATGTAAAACAGAATTCCTCACCGGTATTGTAAACATCGGCAAGGTAATTTCTAAAATGAAAGAGAGAATCATATTTAACACTATGAATAACTTTTACAAATACGGGATTTTTAAAAGAAGCATAAGACAGTTCAACTTCCCCGCTCCCTTTTGTCCAATAATAAATATCTCCCTTGGCATCAATTTTTACATCAAGAAGTTTTCCGGTTTTCAGAGAAGCATTTGCAAGCGAGTAGCGGAAGTTTTTATAAGTGAATGACGAGTAGACAAGCATATCGTCTAATGTATGAACAATAAGAATGTTGGCTCGTGTGCCAAGAGCGCTTTTCATCAACCGGCAATCTTTTATTTTTCCATCAACATACAAATAATCTCTTTTAATTGAAAAAGTATTAAAATTAATCAGCAAAAATTCAATAACTCTTTCACCTAAATTAAAGAAGTAAATTCCTTTTTGTGATTTGTCATAATCATCAATTAAAATTGATGAGTAGTTGCCGTTAGTTTTTTGAGAAAAAAGTGTAGAAGGGAGTCCGTCTTTCCCGCGTAGAACAAAGGTACAAAGCCCTTTTTCGGCATTATATAAAAACAAATCATTTATGCCGTCTTTGCCATTATCAAAAAGGGTAAGGGAAGATGGCATGTTTCCGAAAATCAAATTGGAGGTATCACCAAAAGAAGAAAGATTTGAAACAAAATAAATTTTTCCGTCGTTACTCAGCGAAGCAAAACCATAAACAAATTTGCTGTAAAAGGGGATGAGACCAATAAGTCCGTTTTTCTGTAAATATGGTACTTCGGGGTAAAAAGAGCCGTCATTTTTTTGGAATAAAACTGAAACTTGAGAAGGTTGTGACCCTTCTCCGGCGGACAAATACGCAATATCGAATCTACCGTCTCGGTTAAAATCACCCCAGATAAATTTATCGGGTTTCAAATCAGTTGAGATTATTTCTTTTCTGTGGAAGCCGGAAACCGAATCTCCAAAAATTATCTGTAGGTGGTTTCCGCTAATAAAAATGAGGTCGGAATAATAATCCGAATTAATGTCCAGCGCTTGCAAAGAAGAAATGGGACGCTCTAATTTGATAGCGCGGATTGATTTAAAATCGCCGCGGCTATTATTATAAAAAAACTGAAGCGTATTATCATTAATATTAAATGCGGCGATGTCCGGATATGAATCACCATTTAAATCAATAGCAGTTGACTGAGAAAATGCCGTCCCCGCTTCAATTTTTTTTTCTTCAATTTTTCCACTGCTGTTTTTTAAAATTGAAACCCCATCAAACCCGGCTCCGGAAATGAGTAACTCGTTTCTGCCATCTGAATTAAAATCCGCCTGGGTAATGACATCGGGAAATGAAGAAAAAGAAATTTGATTTGAGACAGAAATACTTCCCTTACTTGAAATATTCAACCAGCCCGCTTTTTTCTGCTTGCGGGATACAAAAGCATATCTGGGCGCTTTATCATAGATTTCAATATAAGAAAGGAAATTAGTAATTACAGAAGAAAAAGAAGATGAAAAAACCCGGGAGAAACTATCAACACCTTTCCCGGCAACATTGGCAAAAGAATTTTTCTCCCCCCCGGTTAGCAGAAGATCAGAATATGAATCTTGATTAAAGTTTAACGTAAAGAATTGTTTGAACTTTCCATCACTTTGGAAAACAGAATATTTGCAAAAACCATTAATGGGGATTTGGGCTGCTCCGCTTTGACACAGCAGAAAGACAATGAGAGAGGAGTTAATGACTTTTCTTTTCAGCAAGCCTTGTTTCTCTTCTTTGTAATGCTTTTTCAAATCTTCTCTTTTCATCTTCGGTTTCAGGAACAACTTTTATTGCTTCGACTGGTTTGGCTTCCTCATCAACACTCACAAAGGTAAGGTAAGCGGAATTTGTATGAACCCTTTTCCCCTCTCTAAAAGATTCCGCAAAAACTTTTACCCCAACTTCAAGAGAAGTTTTAAATACTCTGTTCACCGATGCAACTAATGAAACTGCCTGCCCGAGTTTTATAGGATGATGAAAACCGATGCTGTCTACAGAAGCCGTTACACAAACCCGCTGAGAATGTTTTGCTGCACAAAGGGCTGCGCAGATGTCAATCCAATGCATTAATTGTCCGCCGAGCAAATTACCAAGTTGATTTGTATGCTGGGGCAGCACCAATTCGGTCATGATCATTATTGAGTCGCCTACTTTTTTAGGACTCATTTTTTTGCGGTTTCCGGAGCTGATTTTTCAAGCTTCGTCTTTAGTTCTTCAACTTTAAGATAATTTTCATCCTGGGGATATTTAATGAGAAAACTTTCAATTTCTTTAAGAGCTGCTTCATTTTTTTTCAGACCGATTAATACATTAATTTTTTTAAAGGAAGCCATCGGTGCGTATTGCGTGTCGTGATAAATTGCTTCAACATTATCATAATAAGCGACCGCAGCTTTATCGTAATCCATTTTTTCATAAATAACCGCAGCATTATAAGCCTTGTGAGCAAGTTTATCATTCAGCTCTTTAATTTTCGCCTCTGCTTCAGGGACTTTCGGGTCCGTCGGGAAAAAATCTATGTACGCTTGATATTCTTCTATTCCTTTTTTCGTGTAACGCTGATCTAAAGGATAAGGAGGAGAAAGTTTATAATAACATTCAGCAAGATTATACTGGGCTTCAGGAACAAAGGAGCTTGCAGGCATATTCCGGATCAACCGGCTAAATTCTGAAGCGGCTAAAATATATTCAGTTCGGGCTAACCGACTTTTTGCCAAATAAAATTGTGCATCGTCTATAATTTCATTTCCCGGAAATTGCAGCATAACTGCGTCAAACTCCTGGATAGCCTTATCATATTCTTCATCATTATAAAAATCCATCGCATACTTAAAACGCTGTTCTGAAGTCATATTGGCTGTATCAATAGTAGAAGCACAGCCAACAATGAATAATAGTAAAAAAGGAAGGAAGATTAGTGTCTTTGTCATAGTCTCTGTCATGTGTTAATATATAAGTACAATTGTGCAATAACCAAAAAATACCCGGTATTTTTTTTCTTAATCATAATCATATTCTTAATCATAATCTAACGGGAAAAGTAAGATTACGAACACGATGAAGAGTAAGAATGTAATCAATAAATACTACAGAATACCGGTTACAAAATAAGGAAAGCGAGATAGCTTACCAAGATAAAAAAAATTACTTACTCCTGGCTGTGAAGAAGATATATACCGCTGCTGCCGCAGAACCAAGTGCAATTGCCGGTTCTAAAAGACTTGAGAAAAAAGGTTCTTTAGGGATTTTTCCCTGTGTGAAGGGGAACGAGGAATTTTCAACCGAGGGAATGCCCTCATAAGGAAATTCGTTGTTGAGAGAGTAGGAAAAGTCTTTTACTTCGCTTGTTGCAGAAATTATTGAATAATTTCCCGAAAAATGGAGAGTTCTTTTAACGATAAAAGGACCAAACAAACTTTTCCTCTCCGGTTCACCGTAATCTATTCTCACGTCCGTTACTGCAAAACGAACAGAAACTTTCCCCGCCCGGTCTTTAATGTCTTTGTCCTGAAAATGAGCTAACAGGGTGTTTTGAAAGACCTGGTAATCTTTTCCAAGAACGAAATCAATTTGCACATTTTTCCCGTTTATTAAATTCTGTGCCAACCCACTTGCCGCTGAATCTGCAAGTTGAAAAAACAGTTCAAGATTTGTCTTGGTTTGTCCACGGGCGGATAAAGATAAAAAAAGAAAGAGAAGAAGAAAACTTCCTCTCTTCATAACGAATTGCACAAAATTATTCATGAATATTTCTTTGCAAGTTGACGCAAACGGGAAACGCGTTCTTCCATTGAAGGATGTGTGGAAAACAGTTTCATCAATCCGCCGCTTCTTAAAGGATTTACGATAAACATGTGAGCCGTTGCTGGTTTTGCATCCATTATAGGGTGCGCTTGATTTTGCATCGAAAGTTTTTCCAACGCCGAAGCCAATGCAAGCGGTACACCTGAAATTTCAGCCCCTCCCTCATCTGCAATATATTCTCTTGACCTTGAAATTGCCAATTGCAAAAGTGTCGCCGCGATCGGCGCAACGATCATTAAAACGAGAGAAGCAACACCATTATCGTCATCATCGTTATTTCCGCGTCCGAACATGAAAGCCCAGCTTGCCATCTGTGCAACAAAGGTAATGGTTCCAACAAAAGTTGAAGCGATCGTACCGATCAAAATATCGCGGTGTTTTACGTGCGCTAATTCATGCCCGATAACTCCGGCAAGCTCTTCTGTATTTAGGATTTTCAAAATTCCTGTTGTAACCGCAACCGCGGCATGCTGCGGGTTCCTTCCTGTGGCAAATGCGTTTGGCGTAGGATTTTCAATTACATAGACACGCGGCATAGGTAAAGAAGCACGCTGTGAAAGTTCTTCAACCAAACCGTACAATTTTGGTGCGGATTCTCCGTTTACTTCTTTAGCCTTATACATTGCAAGCACAACTTTATCGGAAAACCAATACGAACCAAAGTTCATCGCCAAAGCAAACAGAAAGGCAACGGTCATTCCCGATCTTCCACCGAGCAAATTTCCTACGAAGATGAAAAGCACCATCATAAGCGTCATTAAAAAAACTGTTTTAAGGGTATTCATAGTTTATCCAAATATTTTTTTTAGTTAAGACGTAAAAAAAGCTCATAAGTTCTTGTGCAAAATTAGAATTAATCCCTATTGGAAAAAAGCCAATTTGAAACGGTGAAAAGGGGACGCAGATTTTTTATGATCAATTATGCTCAGCGCCGATCATAGAAAATCTTAATGAATCTGCCTCCCATTGTTTTAAATAAGCTCTATAAACAATAATTTTTTCGCTCAACGTTGTTGTTTACTGCAATGTTGAATTTAACTAAGTTTGTTCCTTTATTAATTTCGCATCAGCCAAGCCGTGTCGCTGAGCAAACAAATTCCGATAAATCGGGATACCATTACTCATCATCGTTTACGATGATTTTTTTTGTTCAGCGATATCGTTTACAGTATCGCGATTTATTATTCAACAAAACGCTTATCAAAAATCCCCGCCCAGTGAGAAATACCAAATAGGCGTTGTAAAATGCTGCGCATTATATGCCCAGGCAACATCAACCCGGAGCAGAAAATAGAGGAGATAAAATCTTACGCCAAACCCGGTTCCCATTAATAAATCTTTACTTACAGTTCTTCCTTCAACGTCTTTTGTAAAAAGTTTTAGTTGATGAGAATTATTCCAAGCAGAACCGGCGTCAAAAAACGCAGTTCCCAAAATATTTCTAAACATGATCGGCAGCGCGCCGGTTAAGAGGTAGCGGATAAAGGGGAACCGGAATTCAGTATTGAACAGAGCATATTTTGTTCCTATCTGCTGCGCATAATTGTATCCACGCATCGGTAAAGCCGCAGTAAGAAAAGCGAAATCAGAAGGTGAATCTAAGGGAACTTCTCCTGTTGCAAATCGCCGGTTAATCCAATTTTCAATTCCGCCGAGGAAAAAACGCTGCGGGCTTTTCCCGTTGGAAAATCCACCGGATAAGCGAAATGCAAGTGCGTAGTCCGTCCAAAATTTTGTGTAATTCCTGTAATCTCCTAAAATAGAATAGAAGCCGTATTGTTTTGCATGGAGAAGCGGATTGCCGTAAACATCAAAGCGGTAGCGTGTGCCGTCAATCGGCGCGGTGTAACCGAACATCGTGTTATCATGCACAAAACTTAAAGCGGGAATAAGATAGGTTGCTTTTTGTGTAGTCTCAAAAGGATTATCTAAATTTTCGGCAGAAACATTTAAAAAACTCAATCCTCCGTCCAATCTATAATAACGATTGAAAGGATAACTTAACGAGAGTGATCCGCCGTAATTTCTAAAACGGAAAAGATTTACATCCCTTCCTCTTTGCAAATAGACAAAGCGCGCAGTATGGAATCCTTCAAAACCGATATCCAATTTGTTTGGCAGATAATAATATGCCAAGCCGTAATCACTGTTTTTTAGGTCTATCTGCATACTCGTTTGCCCGATAAGCCGGTGATTTCCGAGCACGTCGCTAAAAGAAATTACCGTTGTGCCGAGCAAACCGTAGAGGGAGCTGAATCCGGCGTTCGCATAAATTATATCGGGCGTGAAAGTAACTTTGTAACGGTTCACTAAAAAATTCCCTTCAGCATCAAGATTAGCCTTTGGGTTAAAGAGATCGTTCGGTTTTTGTTCGGTTGAATTGTATGAAAGGTAATCTGATTTGCCAAAAATGAAATTGCTGTAATCTTTTTTTGCGGAAGAAGAATCAATAAAAACTCCGGTTGAAAAACTGTTCGCTTCATCCGTCTGCTCTCCGGAGGAATCAACTTTTGTTTCGCTTGAAGAATCTTTCTGAATTTCCGGTTTCGTTTTGAAAAGGATTGACTCCATATATTTTGTGAGCGGAAGTGAATCTTTCTCTAATGAAATATCATAAGGATTATTCATCAAGAAAATATTATAGGCTGATTGATACATTGAAGCAAAAGCAAGTTTTTTCCCGTCTTTTGAAATTGTCGGCTGGTACAACCCGTTCAAAGAATTTGTGATGGGTTTTTCAGTGACGGATTCAATTGAGCTGGTCGAATCGTTTTCTTCAAAAACAATTTTTTTTCTATAAATATTATTGATGCCGTTTTTATCGGAAACAAAAATTACTTCTTTCCCATCCGCTGAAACGATAGGCGACGTCTCATCGCAGTTTGGTGAGTTGGTCAAGCGGGTGATTTTGCTGCTTTCAACTAAAATAGAATAGAGGTCGGACTGCGAATAATTGTGGTCGTACATTCTAAAATTCACCGGAATAGAAATGGTATCAAGGTACTCACCTCTATCGGAAGCGAAGAAAATTGTTTTCCCGTCGGGAGAAAAAGATGGGTCGCTATCGGAAAAAATATCGTTCGTTATGTTTTCTAATTTATCTTTAGGAATATCATACACATAAATATCCGACTGCGAAGAAGTCTGTCCGGCGAAAACGATTTTATTATTATCAGGCGCCCAATTCACCGTTCCGATAGCGCCGAATCTTAAAGGTAAAATTGAAGCATCATCTTCCGCAATATCATAGACGTGAATAACATCAGCTCCGTTTCGTTTAGCCGCCAAAACAATTCTCTTGCCGTCCGGCGACCAGCTTAAACCCGGTGTCAGAATATTTAATTCTTCAAAATCTACCGAGCGGTTACCTTTAATAATTCTTTCCACTTTCTTCCCATCGTTTGCATCCATGATATAAATATCGAAATAAAAATCGCGGTTGGAGATGAAAGCAATTTTATCGCCTTGTGGAGAAATTGCGGGGCTCGTGTTGTAAAATCCGCCGTCTTTGCGGTGATCGGTTAATCTCTTAGAAAATTCATCCGGGTCTTTATAGAGCGCCATATCGGGCCAGAAAATTCTTTTAATATCTTTTTTCCAACGTTCGTTTAATTCTTCAAGGTCTAAACCGATTGCAGCTTTCAAACCATTTTCAAAGTTTGCCTTTCCTTTAATTTTATTAACAAGTTCACCTATTTTTTCATCTCCGTATTTTTGTGCGATGTAATGAAAAACAGATTGTCCGCCCCGGTAGGCGAAATAACCGTCAAGATCTTGAATGTCCGGCAGGTACTCACTCGTTGCCGCATCGCGAATGAACATATCGGTATTCGTATCCCAGCCGAGCGAGAGATATTCCGCCAAACCCTCATTAAACCAAAGCGGTAAGCGAATGGAAATATTGTTCGAAATAATGTTTTGAATAGAGCCGCCGTAAAACATATCATTTAAAACCGCATGCGAGAGTTCGTGATGAATAACGTGCCGGAACATCTTGTAATTTCCGGTGAAGGGAAGAACTACACGGTTTTTGAAAAGCTCGGTAAAACCGCCGATTCCTTCGCTGAGGTATTCATCGGTAACATTCGTTTCTTGAAAATCGTTTTGGGAATTATAGAGAATGAGCGTAATTCTATTGTTAATTCTGTAGTTGATATGTTTTTCTATTGAACTAAGCGCGTCTTCAGAGGCGCCTGCCGCAAACTCCGCAATTTTGCTTCCTTCTTGATTAAAATAAATATCGAAATGACTTGTCTGAATATAGTACCACGTCATTTCTTTAAACTGAACTTTGTTCTGTCCGAACTGTGCAAATAGAAACTGCACTGAAGTGAATGAAATGATAACCGAAAGAATAATTTGTTTCTTCATAGAGTCTTTAGTTAGTTTATAAGTCCGAGGCAAAATTACCGGAATATTTTTAGATCGAAATAACTTGAAGCATGAAAGAACGTTTGGTTGATTGAATGAAACAAGCGTTCCGACAGTATGCCGCCGGGTTCTGGTTTTGCCTAATTATTTTTTGCTTAGAGGTTTTTTTACTTTCAACTTGCCGCGTCTGTTTTATTCAACGATAAGAAAATCTAATTCCATACGCTCTTGATTAATGCGGATCAGTTTAACTTGAACTTTATCGCCGAGCCGGAACATTTTTTTACTTGCTTTACCAATTAACGCATATTTTTTTTCATCATAAAGATAATAATCTCCCTCCAAATCGCGCACGTGGATCAAGCCTTCAGCAAGAACATCCGTTATTTTTACGAAAATTCCAAAATGCGTTACGCCGGAAATAATCGCATGGAATTCTTCGCCAAGATGGCTCTTCATCAATTCAACTTGTTTCAATTTAACCGAAAGCCGTTCTGCATCTACAGCTTTTCTTTCACATGCAGAAATGGTTTCACAAATTGCAGAAAGTTGTTCTTCGGAATAAATTAATTTTCCCTTCCCCTCGATATACTCAAAGAGCAAGCGGTGGACAAGCAGATCGGAATAGCGCCGGATAGGCGAAGTAAAATGCGTGTAGTACGGAAATCCCAAACCATAATGCCCGATATTTTCTGTTGAGTAAATTGCCTTTGCCATCGAACGGATAGCTATTTCATTCACAAGCAATTCTTCTTCTTTCCCCTTAACTTCTTCCATCAATTTATTTATTGATGAGGCTTTTGATAAATTATCCGCCGAATAATGGTAGCCGAAAGATTTTATAAATTTTGCGAACTCTGCTATTTTGTCTTTGTCGGGGCGGTCGTGAATTCTGTACAAAAACGGTTTTCGTACGGATTCTTTTTTTACAAAACCGATATGATGCGCAACCACTTTGTTGGCAAGCAGCATAAATTCTTCAACAAGGTTGTTACTCTGTTTCGTTTCGTAAAGATAAGCACGAAGAGGATTTCCAGCCTCGTCAAGTTCAAACTTTATTTCGGAAGTTGAGAAGTTTACGCTTCCTTCTTTTAATCTTTTTTTGCGAAGCGTTAACGCAAGTTTATTTAAGAGAAGAACTTCGGTTGAAAAATCCCCTTCGCCGGTTTCAATTATTTTTTGCGCTTCATCGTACGTAAATCTTCTTTTGCTCTTGATGATGGACTTTTTAATTTTATAATCAACGAGTTTTCCGTGCGACGTAAGTTCTGCAATAACCGAATAGGTTAATCGTTCTTCGTTCGGGACTAACGAGCAAATGTTGTTCGATAATCTTTCCGGCAGCATCGGAATCACTTTGCCCACGAGGTAAACGCTATTTCCCCGCTTCCCGGATTCTTTGTCAAGCGGAGTATCTATTGCAACGTAATGGCTGACATCAGCAATGTGAACGCCCACGGCAAAATTTCCGCTCTCTAAAACTTCAATTGAAAGAGCATCATCAAAATCTTTTGCATCATCGGGGTCAATGGTCATCACAACTTTATTTCTGTAATCAACGCGTGTAGAAATTTCTTCCGCCTGAATTTCCAACGCTATTTTTTCCGCTTCTTCAAGAACCTGCTCGGGGAAAATGACCGTCAGGTTAAATTCTTTTGCAATTGAAAGAAGTTCAATATTATTTTTGCTTGTTTTGGCAAGCACTTCAATAATTTTCCCTTGAGGGTTTTGCTTTGCGGATTCCCAAACGATCTCGCTCACCACTACTCTGTCGCCGACCTTTGCTTCGCGAATAGTATTTTCATCAATATAGATATCGCGCCTCATCTCCTTCATCTCAGGTTCAACGTAAAAAAGGGCGTCCGATTTTTTGAGTGTTCCCACAACTTCGGTAATCCTTCGTTCAACAATTTTTATAATCTCGCCCTCAAGATTTTTTGCTTTCTTTTTCTGCTCGGCAAAGAGAGCAACCTCAACAATATCGCCGTGAAAAGCGGTTCCGAGATTCCTTCCGGCAATAAAAATATCGCGCCCGACTTCTTTTTTAGGAAGCACAAAACCAAATCCCCGCGGATGCATTTGCAGTTCACCGGAGATAACTTTTTCATTTGATATTTTTAATTGGAAGCGTTTTCCCTGTCTGACGATAAGCTCTTCTTCCAACAATTGATGGAGCAAAGCTTTGAGCGATTGATATTCATGTTCTTCAGTTACTTGAAGCTGCTTAGCAAGTTCTCTGGCTTTTATTGCTTTGCCAGGATTTTTTTTAAAAAAGGAGACCAATTTTTTTTTCATTAAAACTCGAATTTATATTTAAGACCCAGTTCATTAATCATTTCTGTTGTAAAGGTATTTTCTGTTTCGGATAATTTTCTTTCTACACGGACTACAAAATTATCCAGTACAGGATATTCTATAAGAATATTTGCGGTTGATAAATCCTGAAAAATATTTGTCGTACCGCCGATAGTATATTTAAACTTTTTTATTCTGCCGCTTAAATTAAGTTTGGTAGTATTTCCGCTTGAGCGCAATTCTACAGATTTCACCACATCGCCAAGATACGTATTTAACGCTCCTCCAACAAGAGAACCTGCGAACGACGTGGCAGTTCCCGAGAACATATCGGAGGCTTTAGTTTTATCCTGCGTAGTAACTTCGTTCTTAAACTTTCCGGAAATGATATACCAGATAGCATCGGATTTGTCCAGGCCCGGAGTCGCCTGGTCATTGGTAATTGCCGATGAGCCCCGGTAAACCGCCATGTTGGTTTCGGATTGGGCGAATGTTTTTGAAAGCTCGTTTAATGGACCAACAAGTTTTATTTTTACGGCAACTTCTTCTTCTTTTCCGGTTCCGGAGGTTGAATCGGATGAGATATAATAACTTTTATACATACCCACTATATCTAAATAGGGATTTGTAATTTCGCTCTCAAATTTTAACGAACCGGTTGCCGTAAAGGTTTTTATAAATTCAAGTGTTGAACCTTCGAGCAGTTTAAGTTCACCCTGCACGTATTGTACACCGTTCTCCCGTTTATACCGGACACTCCCTTTCAGCACCGAAGTAAGTTTCTGATTTGCTTCTTTAGCTAAAATGAAGGTGATTGTCGCTTCGTTTTTAATTTCTACGAGAATATCATAATCAAATTTGGAGAAAAGTCCCTCGCTGTTTTCGTCATCCAGGTTCTGTTCGATTGTAGAATTGATGATCCTTTGGATTTCCTCTTCACGCGAAGTTAATTTTACAGAATCCCGAACGTATTTATAAATAAATTTTTCGGAATTGGAGGAAAAACTTCCTTGTGCCGGCGGAAAAATTAAATTAGCTTCTTTGATCAGTAAAGGTGCGCTTAACGAAGCAATTTCATTTTTCATGGAAAAAACAATATTCCCGTCGGTACCCACGAACAAACTTCCATAGAGATTTGGACTTGCAGATTTTGACTCATCAGTCAAAACAGTTAAGTCGCCATTGATGGTAATTTGCGTGGAAATGATTTTTAAACCTTTGAATGACATTTCCCCCGACCCGTGCATTGTTCCATTGTTTTTTACATTACCGCTGTTCATAACAACCATGTTATCCAATATCAAACTTTGCTCTTCAAAATGAAGTTGAAGCTCGCAAGTATATTTTAGATTATTTGCATCGGCTCTAAAAGCGCCGTCTTGAATTTTTAAAAAGCCAACCGGCTCTAATTTTGCATACGTTCCGTTAATCTTTATATCAGCGTTGAGCGTCCCGCCAAGCTCATTAATAAATGGAAACGCATTGCCCAAAGTTGCAAGATCAAAATTTTTCGTATCGAGAGTAAGAGAGAGCGGTTTATCATCGGGAAACCGGTTAGCAACAGCGCCAAAAGCTAAATTGAGAGGAAGCGAACCATTGATAGATAACTTTGTAAGCAGGCTGTCCTTTCCTCCTTCACCAAATCTAATGTCCGTTTGCAAGTTCTTTTCTTTGTAAACAAAAAGAGCTTTTAACGATCCGAAAGTGTTCTTGCGATAGGTAACACTATCAATGCCAACCTTCAGATCTATGACGGGATTTTCAAAAGTGCCGGTGATGTTGGAAGAAACAGTAATATCGTTATCAATAATACTTTCCGGCTTCATCCCCAAAAGATTATAACTGATATCATACCCTTTAAATTTTGTTAATTGGATTGATAAATCTTGTTTCCCTTCGGTTGCCAGAGTTCCTTCGGCTTTGATTGAAGCATCGCCGCGGTAGAGATTAATATTCTTCAGTGAAAGTATTTTATCAGCAAAACCAATTTGCATTTCTTCTTTGTTCCTTAATTCAAAATTGTTGTACTTATAGACAAGCGTATCAACTTTTAGCGTCAACGTTGGAGATTCCAATTGAGACGAGAAAACAACCGAGCCTTTCATATTATCATTTACTACAGCATCGGCACTCGCATTTAAAATGTCATTGCGGATAGTAACAGCAGCAGAAATATTTCTTATTTCAGCAGTTGCGATAATTCTTTCGGAGTTAAGCGAAAGATCGCATGAAAAATTCCGCAGATGAAAATCATGCAGCGGATGTGCCAAATTGATTTTACCGTTAGTGTTAGATGCGATATATATTTTTTCTCCGCTAACTATTTTTAAGTAGTTAAATGAGGTTGAAGCCTGGAGAGAGAAATTTGACTTGTCGGATTTTATTTTCCCGCTAAGATTTCCTTCTGAATCAAGTTGAAACTTTTCCCCAAATATTGAAAGAAGCGACAAGTCTCTACTTACAACATTGAACTTCACGTCGAAGGTTTTGTTCTGTTTTTCTTCCGTTTTCTCTTTTTTCCTTGGGGTATTGCGGAACAATTTTGTTTTAGCTAAAAGGGAATCTTTTTTAAGTCCGAGCGGATAATAACTATCAATCTTTTCAATAAACGCCCTTGAAATGCCGTCACTTTCATAAATAAGCTGCGGGATCAAATTTGTAAGTTGAAAATTGCCGGTGAGCATTGCATCAGCAAAAGTTGAGTGGAGCGAAATTTTTTTCTCGGCGGGGTCTTTAGTGTCCATAGAAAAAACGATCCACGCTTCATTGATTATTTTTTGCTTAAAATGAGAGTCATAAATTCTACCGTTAAATTTCGCCAAGAGATTGTCGGGATTAAAACCTTCTCCCGAAACATTGAAAGTAGTGTTAATAGATGAGGTTAGCACGGAATCATTCAATAGCCTTGCTAAACTTAATTGAGTTGCCTTTAAAGAAAAATCATACTGCGGAGTTTTGTCGTTTTGGATATTAAGATTTCCGTCAAAAATTATTTTTTGTGAATCAACAGCAGCAATACAAGTTGCTTCAAGGACACCATTTTTCATGTTACCCGACAATAAAAATTCATTTAAATAATTGTGGGTTACCGTCGAGCGGGCGGCATCAATAGTGATGTCCGATGTTAATGTTTTTGTATTGGTGCCTCTGCCGACCGCAGTAATTTTTGAAGTAAGTTTCACCGGGAATTGAACAAATGGCTGAATATCTAAATTGACAGAGTTAACCCCCGCTTTATATTCCATTTCCTGTTTTCGAAAATCAAACGTAACATTGCCCATCAAACTTCCCCCGTTCAGTCCGGCAGAAATCCGCGAAGTAAAGTTTTGTATTCCGCCATCGTAGGTAAGTGTATCAACCGAAAGCACAGAAAGATTTTGAAATTTCGGGAGATCCAATCCAGGCAGTAAGGCTAAAACATTTTCATAGGTTAACGCTGAATTTGTAATTGCAGCGTTAATTAAAAGATCGGAAGGAGTGTCCAAATTTTTCAACCGCCCGGTGCATTTAAGATTTGTTTGTAAATATTTCAAGTTCAATTCTTGTACCAGCAGATCATGAATAGTTCCTTCGGCGCTGATGGTTCCGTCAAGGTTTCCCTCAAGCATATCAACCGCAGGAATAAGAGCGGTTAAATCATCAAAGGTGAACGGTTCTGTTATTAGATTTGCGCTGACGCCGGCGTTTTTAAATGCAGTCTTATCAAAAGGAGCAAAAAGATTAAATCCCTTTAATTGTGCAAGTAAGGAAATCTTTGAATGGTTGGTTTGCAGTTCAACGCCAAGAGCGGAGAGCTCATCCTCGTTGATAAGAAAATCTCCCGCAATCTTTTTAATGTTAAAGTTGGTGATGTTTGTCTGGCAATAAAAATCATCCAGATGCGCTTTGTATTCATTATCGTTAATGTTTACTTCTGCGTTTAAAGTTAATCCAAGATTTTTAATTCTCAGATCGCCAAGATCAAGGTGATCATAATAATTGTTGCTGTTTCGCAGAGTTTCGTCTTGAAGCGAAAAATTAATCTGCGAGAACGATACTTCGGGTACTTTAATTATAAACGGAAATTCTGTTTTTGAAGTATCCGGAGGGGACGAAGGAAAGGCTTTTGTTAAGTTTAACACCCCGGCGCTATCGCGAAGCAAAACAAAGTCCGCCTCTTCGATTAATATTTTCCTAATATATATCCTGCGCAAAAATATTTGCAGCGGACTAATTTTTATTTCAACTTTTTTAATGCTTGCTATGGTATCTTTCAAATAAAGAAGTTTCGCATCTCTCATAATGAGTGAAGTAAAAATTGTTCCGTCAATCTTTCCAATTTCAATTTTCCCATTGATCTCTTCATTTACTAATGCTACAACTTTTTCGCGAAGGTAATTGCGGAAGGTGGAGGTTTGTGTTATTCCTCCAATGATAAGAAGAAGTATAAATATCCCGACGAAAAAAAAGACAAAAACGTTAACCGTTTTATGGAAACGACTTCGCCTCGGGATAATATCAAGTAAAGGATTCTTCACTTTTTATATCGTTCAATTATGGTTTGGATAATATTTGTGGTTGATTGATCGGTAACGAATGAAATAGTTTTTACTTCGCCGCCGTTTGCCTCAACAATGTCACGCCCGACAATTTTTTCTATCGCCCAGTCTGCGCCTTTAATTAAAATGTCGGGAATCAATTCGCCGATTATTTCCTGCGGTGTGTCCTCATCAAATAAAGTAACGTAATCCACAGCTTTTAAGTTTGAAAGAATGAAAGCGCGCTCTTCTTCATTTACGATTGGACGTTTCGCCCCTTTTATTCTTTTAACAGAAGCGTCTGAATTTAAACCAAGAATTAAAACATCTCCGGCGGCTTTTGCTTTATTCAGATAATCAACATGTCCAGCATGAAGCACATCAAAACAGCCGTTGGTAAAAACTACTTTTTTGTTTTCAGCTTTTAAATTTTTGCGGATCGCCAAAATTTCTGCGCGTGTGTAGATCGGTTTCATTGCAGTTCTTCGCTTACGGTTGAGAATAGTTTTTCCAATTCGATAGGAATAATTCCGACTTCTTCACAAACTAATCCGCCGGCATAATTTGCAAGGTACGAAGCTTCTAAAATATTAGTACCCGCAGCGAGCGCCATGGTAAGGGTTGAAATGACCGTATCGCCTGCGCCGGAAACATCCGCGACTTTTCTTGCTTTCGTCGGCATGCGGTATTCTTTTCCTTTTTCAAAAACCGCAATGCCTCCTTCGCCAAGTGTTAGCAGAACATATTTTGCATTCAATTTTGTAAGAAGTTTTTTCCCGGCGGTAGTAACTTCGGCATCCGTTCTTATCTGCATTCCCAAAACGTCACCCGCTTCTTTTCTGTTTGGTTTGAAGACGGTTACGTTTTTGTACGAGAAAAAATTAAGGAATTTCGGATCAACGGTAATTAAAATATTATTTTTGTTTGCAAGCGAAATAACTTTTTGAATTAGCTGCGGAGTTAGAATTCCTTTGTTGTAATCCTGCAAAATAATTCCGTCGAGAGAAGAAATATGTTCTTCGAGGAAAGTTAGAATTTTTTGCTGCGTTGCTTTTGAAATATATTCTTTACTTTCTTTATCAATTCTTACCACGTGCTGACTATCCGCAATAACACGTGTCTTAGCTGTTGTTGGTCTCGTTTCGTCAATAAGAATTCCTGTAGAGTCTATTCCTGATTCATCAAGCAGCGAAAGGAAAATTGAACCGTAATTTTCTTTGCCGATTATTCCAACGGGAAGAGGTTTTCCGCCAAGCCGTGCAATGTTAAGCGCGCAGTTTGCGGCGCCGCCGAAACGGTAAAATTCATTATCAACTTCTACAACAGGAACGGGAGCTTCGGGAGAAATGCGTTTTACTTCGCCCCAAAAATAACAGTCGAGCATCATATCGCCGATGACCGCAATTTTCTTTCCTTTAAAATTCTTTTTGATCTTCTTTAACCGGGATTTTGAAAGAGTAACCATAGATTCTTTTACTTGTGATTTAATGATGCAAAGATAAGGAGAAAATCTCTGTAGGGAAAGATGCGAAAGCTTCTAATTACGGTGCCAAAATTTTTGTTCAAGAATCAGAAGTTAAAAATCAGAATGTGATACAAAATCTTCAACATCTGATTTGCCAGAAGAGAACTGAATTCTGTGTTCTGAATTCCGAATTCTTTTTTATAAGTTTACCACAAGGATTTAAATAATTAATCAACTTTGGACGGCTTGTTATGAAAAAGTTACCTCTTGTTTTTTTTCTCTTAACGGTATTTACCACTCTCTCCATTTCTCTATCCGCGTCAACCCAGGCAAATGCATTAAGCGAATATTCATCAGTGCAAAGTTTATTTGATGATGAAACCGACACTTTATATTATCTGCCGGATAGTGCAAAATTTATTGACAAATATGCCATCGCCGGTGAAATCTATTTTAAACATACCCGCTTTTCTCCAAAAGAAGGTTGGGATTATTACAAAGTAAAAGAGATACAATTCCTTTTTTCTTCGATGGTTCTTGGGGATACATTGAAACAAATCAGTTTTTACAAAGATACTTTGACAAACCTGGTTTATAGCCAGCATGTAAATGTTGTGCTTGATTCGTCAATGGTTTATCCTCATTGGTATTCAGTTCCGTTGTCAAATGAATTCCCAACTGTTGTGGGAATAATAGAAGTCCCGTTACCGATGAGCTTGTTCTCATTATGTGTTCCCACTAATGCCACTTCAAGCGGAAATACGATTGCGATCGAAGAAGCTTCTCAACATTGGGTCAAGACCGGTGATATGCCAATAAAATTAGTGATTGAAAAAAGTGATTTCACTCCTCCCGCAAAAACAATCCAGGTTACTTTTTCGGTTAATATGGAATTGGAAAAATTAACAGGGAACTTTCATCCCGGAACAGATACAGTTTCCGTTGGTGGAAATTTTAATGCTTGGGAAAAATCCACAATGACAGTTTTACAATCCAATCCTGATTTTTACAGTAAAACGGTTTCCGTTACTGCCTCCGCTCAAGATACAATCAGATTTAATTTTTGTTTCTCACCGGATATTTGGGAAGTTGTCGGCGTAAGAGAATACGTGATAACTCAGGCTAATTATGATAGCGGCGTTGCTCTTTTAGATACCATTGGATTTAATTCAGTATCACTTGCGGATTTTCCTATCAAAGTCGAATTTAAATGCAACATGAGTGTGCTAATGAAAAAAGGGAAATTTGTTCGCGGCGATAAAGTCTTCGTGCGTGGTGACTTTAACGGGTGGAGCGGAATTGATTATGAGTTAAAGGATGTTGACGGCGATTCAATTTATTCTAGGATCTTCCCTAATTTTAAGAGGGATCAAGCAATTATATTCAAGTTCACCAACAACCACAACGGAAATGATGTCTGGGAAATTACCGGAAATCGAACATTGACCGTTTCACTTTGGGGATTAAATACTTATACTGCTTATTGGGAAGATGATAGTGTTTTTGTTCCAACCAAAACTATTCAAGTTACTTTTTCTGTTACTATGGAGCTGCCAAGATTGGCCGGACTTTTTCATCCATTAACCGATTCCGTTTCGGTTCGCGGTTCTTTTAATGGATGGGGAGAAACGGTGATGAAACCTATTTCAACAAACTCGGATACTTTTAGAGTTGTCACTCCAATTATTGCGAGTGTTGATGAACAAATTGATTTTAAATTCTTCTATAGCCCGGGAACTTGGGAAGATAATAACTTAACAGACAACACTACTGTCCGGTTATAAGTTGAATAAATTCAATTGGTTAGCCGGAACAGAGTTATTAAAAGTGTAGTTGATCCCATTTACAAGTTGTAAAATAGGGGTTTTCTCAAAAATTGACACACTTAAAAT
>Ga0210009_1000134_pt1 | contig 94767 bp, 89 predicted proteins | sample CryGeyCG2114_065_FD_185457 | JGI IMG/M metagenome (GOLD analysis project Ga0210009, IMG submission 185457) | Groundwater microbial communities from aquifer - Crystal Geyser CG12_big_fil_rev_8/21/14_0.65 (SPAdes) (version 2) | ecosystem: Environmental > Aquatic > Deep subsurface > Groundwater ...
AGCCAACCCTGGATTCCCGCCTGCGCGGGAATGACGGGTCAATTTCATGATTCGGGTCGGCTGTGCGCTCTGTCACCCCGAACCCGATCCGGGGTCCATGGATTGCGGGTCGTGGCCCGCAATGACAGTGCGGGCCACTCAGCTATAGCGACACGCGTCACTCCACACGCTGCCACACCTGGGTGCGGTAGAAAAACGCGATGTAGCCGCGCATTTCCATGGTCTTGCCGCCGTCCACCGGCTGCAGGCGCGTCTTGTAGGTTTTACCGTTGTTGGGGTCCAGAATTTCACCGCCGCCCCACAGCGTCTTGTCTTGCTCGTCCTGGCGCACGTTGCGCAGGATCGTCATGCCCAGCACCGGCTGGTCCTTGCGCTCGTCGCTGCACTTGTCGCACTTGTTGCCAGCTTTGGCGGGGTCGAAGATTTTTTCGATGGTGCCCGAGAGCACGCCGTCTTTTTCGGTGATGCGCACCAGCGATTTGGCAGTTTTACCGTCATCGTCGATGGTTTTCCACAAGCCCACCGGCGTCATCTGGGCCTGCGCAGCGGCGCTGATGACTATAAATAAAGAAGCGGTCAGCACTTTACTGGCAATGGTAAGCGTACGATTTTTCATATAAAACTCCGGTTAAATTGAGGGTTGTAGTCAGCAATGGGTCATAGCAGCCATCACGCCAATGCCGCGTCGCTGTCCATCAGCACTTTACAGCCGGCGCGCGCGCTGCGCATCAGCGACGCGGTTTCGGGGAACAGCTTGGCAAAGTAGAAACGCGCCGTCTGTAGCTTGGCTACATAAAACGGGTCTGTGTTGCCCGCAGCAATCTGGCGCAGCGCCACCTGCGCCATGCGCGCCCAGAAGTAGCCATAGACCAGGTGACCAGCCACGCGCAGATAGTCCACGGCGGCGGCACCCACCTCGTCGGCATTCTGGAACGCCTTGAAGCCAATCTCTGTGGTGAATTTGGTCATCTGCTCACCCAGGATGGCAATCGGCGTGATGAATTCGGCCATCTTTTCGTTGACGCCTTCTTCAGCCACCAGTGCGCCCACCAACTTGCCAAATTTTTTCAGCGTGGCGCCGTTGTTGCCCAGCACCTTACGCCCCAGCAAGTCCAGCGACTGGATGGTGTTGGTACCTTCGTAAATCATGTTGATGCGGGCGTCGCGCACAAACTGCTCCATGCCCCATTCCTTGATGTAGCCATGGCCGCCAAACACCTGCAGGCAGGCGGAGGTAGCGGTCCAGCCGTTGTCGGTGACAAACGCCTTGGCGATGGGTGTCAACAGCGCCAGCAATTCGGCGGACTCCTTGCGCACCTGCTCGTCGGTGGCGTTGAGTTCTTTCTCTAGCAACATCGAGCAAAAGCACAGCAGCGCGCGCCCGCCTTCGGCATACGCCTTGGCCGTGAGCAGCATCTTGCGCACGTCCGGGTGCACGATGATCGGGTCGGCCGGTTTGTCTTTGGCCTTGGGGCCAGAGAGGCTGCGCATCTGGATGCGGTCTTTGGCGTAGGCCAGCGCGTTTTGGAAAGCCACCTCAGTCAAGCCCAGCGACTGGTTGCCCACGCCCAGGCGCGCGGCGTTCATCATCACAAACATGCCCTGCATGCCCTTGTTGGGCTGGCCCACCAGCGTGCCCACCGCGCCGTCGAGCACGATCTGCGCGGTGGAGTTGCCGTGGATGCCCATCTTGTGCTCCAGCCCACCGCAGTAGATACCGTTGCGCGCACCCAGCGTGCCGTCGGCATTGACGTTGAACTTGGGCACGATGAACAGGCTCACGCCCTTGATGCCGGGGGGCGCGTCGGGCAGGCGTGCCAGCACCAGGTGGATGATGTTTTCGGCCACGTCATGCTCGCCTGCACTGATGAAAATCTTGTTGCCGGTGAGTTTGTAGGTTCCATCGGCTTGCGGTTCGGCCTTGGTGCGCATCAGCCCCAGGTCAGTACCGCAATGCGGTTCGGTCAGGCACATGGTGCCGGTCCATTCGCCGCTGACCATCTTGGGAAGATAGGTTTTCTTTTGCGCGTCGGTGCCGTGCGTGTGCAACGCCGCGTAAGCGCCGTGCGTGAGGCCCGGGTACATGGTCCAGGCCTGGTTGGCCGAGTTCATCATCTCGTAAAAACACTGGTTGACGATCAACGGCAAGCCTTGCCCACCAAAGTCGGGGTCGCACGCCAGCGCGGGCCAGCCACCTTCCACATACTTGGCATAGGCCTCCTTGAAGCCCTTGGGCGTGGTCACGGCGTGGGTGGACTGGTCGATGCTGCAGCCTTCTTCGTCACCGCTGACGTTCAGGGGCAGCAACACCTCAGACGCAAACTTGCCACCTTCTTCCAGCACGGCGCTGATGGTGTCGGCGTCGATGTCGGCGTGCACCGGCATGGCCCGCAGGTCGGCGGTGACGTTCAGCAACTCGTGCATCACAAACTGCATGTCGCGCAGCGGCGGGGTATAGATGGGCATGGTTCTCTCCTGTTGAAAGTAAAGGGTTGGTCGCGTCAATGACTGGCTTTGTTACCGTGCCAGCGGCTTGGTGTAACAGCGCAAAATGTTCTCGAACCCGGTGTTGGCGCGCTCCACCGCACCGGGGTTTTTCAAAAAGCGGGCTTCGTAGTGCAGCGCCAGAATGAGGCCGTGGATTTCAAAGCCCATCTGCTGCGCATCGGCATCGGCCACCAGATGGCCTTCATCGCGCGCTTGCAAAATAGCGCGGTACATGGCATTCAGCCAGGTCTGCACAGAGGTTGCCAGCGCGTCGCGCACGGGGCCCGGGCGATCGTCAAACTCGACCGCGCCGCTGATGAAGATGCAGCCCGACTGGATTTCGACGGCCACGCGCTTCATCCAGTTGGCAAACAGCGTGCGCACGCGCGGCAGACCGCGTGGTGCCTGCATGGCCGGAAAAAACACCTCGTCTGAAAAGCGCTGGTAATACTCGCGCACGACCGAAATCTGCAGTTCTTCGCGCGAGCCAAAATGGGCAAACACGCCTGATTTGCTCATGCGCGTGAGCTCGGCCAGCGCGCCGATGCTCAGGCCCTCCAGCCCGATTTGCTCGGCCAGGCCCAGCGCGGCGTTGACGATGAGCTGCTTGGTCTGCTGACCTTTTTGCAACGCGCGGTCACCCCTGGACTTGGCGGTGCCAGTGCGGCTGGCAGATTTGGCGTGGATGGATGAAACGGACATGGCACGGTTAAAAAGAACGACCGTGCTATTTTGCAGCAATTTCAGGTGTTACGTATCGTCTGGGGCAGTTTGCCCACCTTTTCTAGGGAAGTTGTTCTAGCAAAGGGGCGGGTTTATACCAACACCCCTGATCCAAAGACATGGATTGCGGGTCGTGGCCCGCAATGGAACATAGCCTTTAAACGCCGCTCAATGCGAGCGGATCATGGTGCCAAAGGCCTGGTTCGTCAAAATCTCAAGCAGCAGCACATGCGGCACCCGGCCGTCGATGATGTGTACCGAGTTAACGCCGCTCTTGGCGGCATCCAGCGCCCCGGCAATTTTGGGCAGCATGCCGCCGCTAATGGTGCCGTCGGCAAACAACTCGTCAATGCGCTTGGCCGTCAGGTCGGTCAGCAATTGCCCGGCCTTGTCGAGCACGCCGCTGATATTGGTGAGCATCATCAGCTTTTCTGCTTTTAAAACCATAGCTAGCTTGGCAGCAACGACGTCGGCGTTGATGTTGTAACTTTCGTTATTTTCGCCAAACCCGATGGGGCTGACCACCGGGATGAAGGCGTCGTCTTGCAGCGCCTTCACCACGGCAGGGTCGATGCTGATGATGTCGCCCACCTGGCCCACGTCGTGCTCTTTGCTGGGGTCGGCGTTGTCAAGCATTCTGAGTTTTTGCGCTCTGATCAGGCCGCCGTCGCGCCCGGTCAGGCCCACGGCCTTGCCACCGGCGTGGTTGATCAGCCCCACAATGTCTTGCTGCACCTCGCCGCCCAGCACCCATTCCACCACCTCCATGGTTTCGGCGTCGGTGACGCGCATGCCCTGGATGAACTCACCCTTCTTGCCCAGACGCTTGAGCAAGCCTTCAATCTGCGGCCCGCCGCCGTGCACCACCACCGGGTTGATACCCACCAGCTTGAGCAGCACCACGTCTTCGGCAAATGCCTGCTGCAAGGCGGGTTCGGTCATGGCGTTGCCGCCGTACTTGATGACCATGGTCTTGCTGTGAAACTTGCGGATGTAGGGCAGCGCCTGCGCCAGAATCTGGGCCTGCGCGGCGGGGGTGATGGCGGGTGCAGCGGTCATGAGGGAATCAGCCCGGACAGAGCAAAAGTAAACGTGTGCAAATTGTGCCGCATGTCGGGCGACGCAAACCAACTTTCAGTCACGCGAACTGGCTTGGTACCCGTGCACGCACATCTGCAAAATGGTCTTGATGTGCAGCACATCGTCTTGCCGGGCGGCTTGCTGCAAGGCTTGCAGATGCGGTTGCAGGCTGTCCCAGCGCAAAAAGTCTTCATGCGCTTTCATGATGCGCGGGTGCGCGGTGGGCTCAGGGTGGTCACCGATCAGCAGCTCCTCATACAGCTTTTCGCCCGGGCGCAAACCGGTCACCTCAATCGCAATATCGCCGTCGGGCGCGGCGGCGTCGCGCACGCGCAGGCCAGACAACTCGATCATGCGCCGCGCCAGATGCATGATCTTGACCGGCTCGCCCATATCCAGCAAAAACACATCGCCGCCCTGCCCCATGGCACCCGCCTGCAGCACCAGTTGCGCGGCTTCGGGGATGGTCATGAAGTAGCGCGTGACCTCGGCGTGCGTCACCGTGAGCGGCCCACCCGCGGCCAACTGCTTGCGAAACAGCGGCACCACGCTACCGCTGGAACCGAGCACATTGCCAAAACGCACCATGGCAAAGCAAGTGGTGGGATGTTGCGCGGCCAAGGCCTGCAACACCATTTCAGCCATGCGCTTGCTGGCGCCCATCACATTGGTGGGGCGCACCGCCTTGTCGGTGCTGATCAATACAAAGCGGCGCGCGCCGCTGGCCTGCGCCGCCTGCGCCAGGTTGAGCGTGCCAAACACGTTGTTCAAGATGCCTTCGCCCGGGTTGTCCTCCACCATGGGCACATGTTTGTAGGCTGCTGCGTGGTACACCGTGACGGGGCGGTACTGCTGGCAAATGGCTTGCAAACGCGGCGGGTTGGTCACACTAGCCAGCAGCGGCACCAGTTGCACCGCCAACGCCTTGGCCTGGCACAGTGACTGCAGTTCCTGGTGGATAGCGTACAGGTTAAATTCGCTGTGGTCGAGCAATAGCAACTGGCTGGGCTGTTGCAACACGATCTGGCGCGTGAGCTCGCTGCCAATGCTGCCGCCCGCGCCGCTGACCAGCACGGTCTGGCCCGCCAGGTCGCGTGCGAGCAGGTCGGGGCGCGGGGACACCGGTTCGCGGCCCAGCAGGTCTTCGATGTCGAGTTCATGAAAGTCTTGTACCGTCACTTTGCCACTGGCCAGGTCTGACAGACCCGGTAAGGTACGCACGTGCACCGGCAAGTAACGCAAGCTCTCCAGAATGGCGTTGCGGCGTTCGCGCGACGCGCTGGGCATGGCCAGCAAGATATCTGTCACGCCCTGGGAGGCTATCAGCCGGTTGATATCTGACGGTGCGTAAACGCCCAGCCCGTTGACACTGCGCCCGACCTTATCGGTGTCGTCATCAATAAACCCCAGCACCGCGTACTGATTGGACAGCCGCAGCGCCAATGCTGTTTGCGCACCAGCCGTGCCGGCGCCGTAGATCAGCAAACGCCCCGACTGCCTGGCGCTGGTATGGCCTTCTTCAATGAGCCAGACGCGTGCCAGGGCACGGCTTGACCCCACCAGGAACAAAAAAATAAGGGGTTGCAATACGCCCAGCGTGCGAGGCACGCCGATCCAACGCGCCCAGAGTAGCACCGCAGTCAGCACAATGGCATAACACCCGACCGCCTTTCCTGTGGTGTACAGGGCGGCTTGCCCGGAATACCTAAAAATGGCACGGTACAAACCAAAACGCAGGAAAACCGGCAACGCCAACACAGGCGCCAAGCCGTACACCCACCACTGCGTCCCACTGGGTCGGTGCAATGCGTCAAGCCGCAAAGTAAAAGCCAGCCAGGTGGCCAGCAGCGCCAGAAATACATCCAGCGCCATCACGGCAGCCTGCTTGAGCGGCCGCGACCACCCCAATACCTTGTTTTGCATCAAGGGCGTGCTCGCAAATAATGGTCCCTGAAAACAGCAAATGCCGATTTAGGGCTTGACCAGCCCTTCATACGGCACTTGCAACGGGTGAAAGTAATCAGCTGGGTTATCAGACAGCAAACGATTCTTTGGTTTTACCCTGCGCCACCTCAGCGGCCAGCCAGCGCGGCATCAGGCCACGGCCGGACCAGGCTTCACCATTGGGGCCACGGTATTTGATGGCAGCAGGCGTGCCGGCCTTGCTGGTTTTGCCAGCCGTTGACTTGCGCGCGCGGCTCTTGCCAGCTTCCAGATCTGCCACGGTAATACCATAGGCAGCCATTTTGTCTTTGATATCTTGCACAGCTTTTTGAAGCTCTTGCGCCTTGATGTCTTCCGCTTGTTTTTGCAACTTGGCGATCTGGTTCTGGATTTCTGTCAAACTGGTCATGTGAATTACCTTTAGGAGGAAAATGAAAGAGGTGCTGATTATGACTTAATTAATGCGTGATGTGATCCTGCTTGAGCACTTTCCATGCTGTCAAAAAAATGATTTGTAAGTCAAACCAGAGCGATTGGCGGTGTAAATATTCAACATCCAACGCCACCTTGGTGGGTATGGGCAGCTCATCTCGCCCGTTGATCTGCGCCCAACCCGTCAACCCCGGCACCAATGTGTGCACACCGGCACGGGTACGCAGGTCGATCAGATCTTGCTGGTTGAACAAAGCCGGGCGTGGGCCAACAAAACTCATGTCGCCCACCAAAATACTCCACAGTTGGGGTAATTCATCGAGGCTGGTTTTTCTAATGAAACTTCCAATAGGTGTCAGATAAGCGTCCGGGTTGCTCAATAAATGCGTCGCTAGTGCAGGCGTTCCTGTTTTCATACTACGAAATTTGGGCATTTTGAATAGCTGATTATTGCGCCCTACACGGTCTGACCAATACAAAATCGGACCTTTGGAAGTGATCAGCACCAGTAGCGCCACAAGCATAATAGGCAACAGCAAAAAACAACCAGCCAGCGCCACCAGCAACACGTCAAAAAATCTTTTCATTGCGAATTCAGAATCGTCAGTTTTGCTTATGAAATTGCTCCATGACCATGCATCGCCCTTCGCAACCCCTCTGCCACCGACACCGGCGGCACCCAGCCCAGCACCTGGCGCGCCTTGCAGCTATCCACCTGTAGATTGCCGCACAGGCGCTGCACCGCGTCGCCCTTGCCCAGCATGCGCCCGGCCGCTTGCAAGGCCCACACCGGCACCGGCAGCAAACGCGCAGGCACACCGGCCGCACGTGCCATGCCGCGCACCAGCTCGGTGGTGGACAGGTCTTGCCCGTCACTGACCAAAAAAGTCTGGTTGGCGGCGGCTGGGTGAGTGATGCAGGTGACGATGAAGTCGACTAAATTGTCCAGCGCCACCAGGCTGCGCTGGTTGTGGATGGCGCCCAGCGGTAGCAGCCAGCCGCGCTGCACAGCACGCATGAGGGCGGCAAAATTGGCTTTGACGCCGGGGCCATAGACCAAAGGCGGGCGGATGATGACGACATCCATGCCGGCGTCTGTAGCCACTTGGCGTAGCCCCTGCTCTGCCTCCATCTTGGTGATGCCATAAGGGTCAAGCGGTGCGGGAACGTCGTCAGCAGTGAACGACCGCCCTGGCAACGTCGCTTCGCCGTTGACCTTGACCGAGCTGATGAACACAAAGCGCTTGACCCCTGCCGCCGCTGCTTGGCGAGCCAGGTTCAAGGTGCCTGCCACGTTGACGGAGCGAAATGCAGTTAATGGATCGGTCTCGGTGTCGTGCATGACATGGACGCGGGCGGCGAGGTGGATGATCACATCTACATTCTGCAAGGCATCAACCAAATTTGTCCCCGGTCCAATGTCCTCAATGTTGATATCCACACACCCTGGCACCTCGGTTGTCGATTTACCGCGCACCATCGCTCTTACAGAATATTGCCTGCGTATCAATCCCCTACAAAGTTCGTGTCCGACAAAGCCATTGGCTCCCGTAACCAAGAGTGCGGCACTCATTCCATCATCCGCTTTTTTCGTAGCAGGTTGCAATATTCGTCGACTAATTGCCTATTGACCTTTCTGGCATCAAATAAAGTCAACGCACGTTGCCTAGCGGCTTCACCCATTTTTTTCATCAATAATTTATCCGCCAGTAATTTTTCTAGGCAACCCGTCAATTCTTCAACATTTCTCGGTGGTACTAATAAACCTGTTTCACCATGCACTACTGCATCCGATAAACCATAAATTTCGGTTCCAACAGTCGGGACACCCATCGCGGCGGCTTCAATGACGACCGTCCCAAAACCCTCACGGTAACTGGGTAAACAAAGAATGTCGGCGATCGATAGATATGACTCCGGGCTGTCCGTATATCCGACAACATGCACATCTGAAAGGTGATCAATCTGACTTAGCAAAATTGACCCCGCAACACCGCTGCCAGTATCGAAAGAACCAACAAGCACTAGATGGACACCATTTCCGGTAGCTTTTAGCCGCTGAAAAGCCTCCAACAACTCGCGCACGCCTTTATCAACTGTGATGCGGCCCACAAACAACAAGACGAGTGCAGCAGACGGTATTCCAAGTAACTGTCGCATCGACTCGCGCTGGTTTTGCAAGAAACAGTTGGGATCAAAGCGTTGGACATCCACACCAGCGAGGGAGCCAGCTCCGATACAGAACAATCGACTGGCATCCGCTATCCCTTGTTCAATCAGAAATTTTCTTTGACTGGCACTATCTGCATAGCAGCGTGTGTTCAAAATCCCAATTAACCTGTCACTGGCACGTGTCAACCAGCGCTTGGCGCCGCGCATGTCCACCCAAGGCTGCCCGGTGAAGGTGTGTAGCCGCACGGGCACTCCAGCCAGGAACGCCGCCAATGCGGTCAGCAGCCCGGCTTTGGGCGTGGTCGAATGCGCGATCTGGATGCGTTCGCGCCGTAAGAATCGGTACAGGCGAACCAGCGCGATCAGGTCGCGCCAAGGCGAGATGGAGCGCGGGATATCGATAGGAACGCAGCGCACTCCCTCCAGCCCTTGCAACAAAGCCATTTCGGGCTCATCGCTTGCCACCACCGTCACCTGTGCACCCTGCGCACCGAGCGTGGCGATCTGATGTTTGAGCTGCGCCACCACGAAGAACGGGACGGTGGAGATACGAGCGATACGGATGCCGTAAAGGCGTTGGGTCATGCTCATCCTATGCTCTGGCGCGCTGTTGCCAGACGTGCACCAGTTCTTTAAGTCCATTTTCCATGGCTACGGTATGACAGTAACCCAGTTCCTGCTCAATTCTGGCAGTGGAATAGATCGCCCGGCCGGTCAGGGCATCGACACGCGATCCAGTCAGCGGAAAACCCAGGATGCCACTCAGCAGGGCAGCGGGCAATCTGACCGCCCATTCTGGCAATCTGAGCTGCGGCGCAGACACGCCAAGTTCATCTGCGATCACGTCAACGAAAGTTTCAAGCGTGCGATGATCCGACAAATTGAAGAGGCGGTCATTCGCCTCCGGTTTACTACCACAAAGCATCAGCGCTTCCACCACGTTATCCACATGAATGTAATTTGCGGACGCGCCGGGAGTGCCAATAAAGAAAAAGCGCCCGCGTTGAATCATGCGGATCAGGCCAAACAGCGACTGATTACTCATCTCTGCACCATACACGTTTGAGGGTCGCAAGAACGCGTATTCGAATGCACCGCCGTGCGCAGCAACCCGCACCAGGTCATCCGACATCACTTTGGTGACCTCATAGTTCCCGATCGGATGCAGCTCGGTATGCTCGGTCACCAACCCTGCGCGTTGCCTGCCGTACGCGCCCACGCTGCTGAGTTGGACCCAGCGCCTGATGCGGCCGCTCGCGGCATCGATCAGGTGCTGTGTTCCTGCCACGTGAACCGCATGCATACGCGTCTCGTCACGAATCTCGCCGGCACAGTGGTAAAGGATATCAGCGCCGTCGATGAACGAGCGCAACACATCTTGGTTCGACAGATCACCGGAGCATAGCTTCGCGCCGGGTTCGACGGCATTCTTCCTGGAAAGTACACGCACTTCGTGCCCGTGCGCGAGATGGCGCGCCACCAGCTTGCGGCCGATGAGTCCGGTGCCACCTGTGATTGCAACGATCATCTTGCAAGCACGCGGTAATAAAAATATTTCAGGAACTGGAACCCGATATTGGGCCAGATCAGATATAGCGGAACATCCAACTTGTTCACAATGCTCCTGACTGTGCGGATCGCGCGTAAGGTCTCTGCGGCCCGATTCCCCGCCACGTTGCTCGGATGAACGCGATAACGGATGAGCGAGGCTTCGATGCCCATCAACCGATGCCGCTTGGCGATCCTGAGCCACATCTCGTAGTCTTCGCGTAAGGAAGCGTCTTCAGTCAGCATGCCCAGTTCCCGAAAGACTCTGCGCCGAATGAGCACGCTGGAATTGGGAAAGAAGTTGCCGCGCAACAGCTGGAAGAAATGGTTGGCGCGCACTTGGCGGCGATTCATCCGTGCCGCAAGAATATTGTCACCCTGGAATGATTCCGCCTGGGTATAACACAGGGCAACTTCGACATGCTGTTCCAGCAGCTTCACCTGTTGTTCCAGTTTGTCTGCCCGCCAAAGATCATCGTCATCGCAGAACGCGACGTATTTCCCCCGGGCCTGGCGGATACCGTAATTTCGGTTAACGGCAATGACGCCATGATTCGCATTTCTGAAATAGCGCACGCGCGGGTCAGGGATGCCGTTCACAAATTCGTAGGTGCCGTCTTCGGACAGGTTATCGACGACGATCAGCTCGAAGTCAGTGTAGGTTTGCGTCAGAATTGAATCCAGCGTCTGTGCTAGCAACTTTGCCCGCTTGTAGGTGGTGACGATCACGGAAACACAAGGCGACTTACCTTGCAGGACAGACGCCGTGGTCATCAATTTTTCCGGAATGCCTGTTGACAAAGGCTCAGCGTGGCATCAATCTCGTCTTCGAACCGGCTTTGCAGCGCAAAGCCCGTCGTTTTCAATTTGGCAATGCTGTAGTCTAAAGCAGCGGCCTGCTCGCCCAACTGTGGCTCGACGCGTTCGATGGGTGGGGTGAAGCCAAGCACAGCCTGACAGCGGAACGCAACCAGCTGCGTCATGGCAAAGATGCTGCGCGAACATTCGCCGCCGAGATTGAACAGGCCATCCCGGCAGTCTGCTTTTGGCAATGCCATGAAGTGCGCCACACAACGCGCCGCGTCTTGCAGGGTGATGAAATCGCGCTGTTGCAGGCCGCTCGATCGCAGCACCAGTTTGCCGGTGGATACCGCCTGACGGCACAAGTCGTTGACCAGCAAGGTCCAGCGGTTTACATCGGTGGCTATCGGCGCGCCGAACCCGTTCGACAGACGCAACACGATGCTGTCGATCTTTCCCAAATCGCGTGCCGCGAGCACGAAGTCTTCGGCGACTTTGTGCGTGATCGCGTAGGGATGGATGGGGCGGGGAACCGTTTGCTCGGAGATGGAGCCAGCCAGGGGCGCGCCATACACGTGTGCGGTCGAAAAATAGATGAAGCGGCGCACTCCCGCGCTTTGGGCGGCCTGTAGCAGGCGCAGGGTGCCCATGCCGTTGACTTGCAAAGCGGCGAGCGCATCCTGCGCGCAGTCAATCTCGTTCAACGCGGCCAGATGGATGACAGCGTCGACACCGGCACAGATCACACTGTCATCCTGGGCGATGTCCCACTGCACGATCTCGCCGTCGTTCAACCAGTCCGGTTTTGGCGTATCGGCTCGGCGCGATGTCAGCCGCAGACTCAAACTTGAATCAGCGGCCAGATATTGGGCTATACGGCCGCCCACATAACCTAGGCCACCTGTGATCAAAACGCGCTTATTCATCAGCGATGCTTGATTTCCCAGTTGTAGGGAATAGACAGATCAAACGGATCGAGACGGTCGATCTCGTCCCCACGGTGGGTGATGGTGGTGCAATTGGCCACGATGGCCATCTCGCTGCCTATGCCTTTGAAACCGTTCCACACCATGGGTGGCACGGTCACCAGACAGTAATTGTCCGGGCCCATGAATATCTCCTGCAGTTCGCCGCGCGTGGGGCTACCCGCTCTGTCGTCATACAGCACGAACTTGATGTTGCCGTGCGGCACCGCATAGTTCAACACCATCTCTTTATGGATGTGCCAGCCCTTGATCGCTCCGGGGTGCACACAGGAAAAATATATCTCGCCGAACCCGGCAAAACCTTCCGCATCGTTGCGCAGCATGTGCATGATCTTGCCGCGCTCGTCAAGGATCTGTTTGAGTGGGGTGATTCTTACGCCTTCGATCATTTACGACTCCATGTATTGCGTGATTTGCCTGCTGGATATCTCCAGCGCGTTTTGCCCTTGATGCACGCCGCGATACCAGGCGACCGTTTCGCCGATGGCGCGTGCCACTTCCCATTTGGGTTGCCAATGCAACAACTGGTGCGCCTTGTCGCAATTCAGATGCAGCAGGTTCGCCTCATGCGGTGCGTTGTGCTGCGGTGCGCTCTCGACACGCCCGCTTCCCCAAGCGGCAACGATCATCTCCGCCAAATCTTTCACGGTGCGTATCGATTGCGCGTTCGGGCCGAAATTCCATGCTCCCGAATAGCATTTGGGGTCTTGCAACAGATTGGCGGCGACAAGCAGGTAGCCGGACAAGGGTTCCAGCACATGTTGCCAGGGGCGCGTCGAATTGGGATTGCGCAGAAAGATCTCTTCGCCGTTGCGCAACGCTCGGATGGCATCCGGCACGATGCGGTCCGCCGCCCAGTCGCCGCCGCCAATAACATTGCCCGCACGCACCGTTGCGGCACCGAAACCGGGGCGCGCATGGAAGAACGAATCCTGATAAGAGGAGAACACCAGTTCGGCGGCGGCTTTGGACGCGCTATAGGGATCGTGCCCGCCCAACTCATCGTTCTCGCGATAACCCCATACCCATTCATTGTTGCGGTAGCACTTGTCCGAGGTCACAATGACCACGGCCTTGAGCGACTCGCACTGGCGCGCCGCTTCCAGAATATTGACTGAGCCTGCAACATTGGTATCAAAGGTCAGCTTGGGCTCGGCGTACGAGAAACGCACCAGCGGTTGTGCCGCCAAGTGGAACAAGACCTCCGGCTGGAATTTGTCGAACGCAGCTTTGACCGCCGCCAGATCGCGGATGTCACCCGTGACATGTTCAATCAGGTTATTCAACCCCAGCAGATTGAAGTGATCATCCTCATTTTTCGGGGGGAGCGCATAACCATAAACCTGCGCGCCCAGCTGGTGCAGCCACAGGCATAACCATGAGCCTTTAAAACCCGTGTCACCGGTTACCAGAACCCGTTTGCCACGGAAGATTTCTAACGATTGTTTGTTCACCATTTGATCCACGGCGCCTCGCCTTTTGCAAACAATCCATTTAGATATGCATAGTCGCGATAGGTATCCATCGGCTGCCAGAAACCGTCGTGTTTATACATCATCATCTGTCCGTCTGCCACCAATTTGCGCATTGGTTCTTGTTCGAAGACCAGGTCTTCCCGCTCATCCAGATAATCAAATATCTTTTTGCTGCACACGAAAAAACCGCCGGAAATGCGACCGGCAATTGCCTGCGGTTTCTCGTTGAATTCGGTCACGCGGCCATCCGCAGAGATCATCAGCTCGCCGAACCGACCGGGCGGGCGCACGCCAGTGACTGTCAGCACCCGGCCATGCGCGATGTGAAAATGGATCAGCTTGGCGATGTCGATGTCCCCTACGCCATCACCATACGTCAGCATGAAATATTCGTCGTTGCCAATGTATTTGCGAATCTTGCGCACCCGCGCGCCGGTCATTGCTTCTTGACCGGTATCGGCCAGCGTCACGCGCCAATCAGCCTCTTCATGGTCTGTGTGGTATTCGATGCCTTTTGCAGCGCCCAATTGCAGTGAGAAGTCGCGCGTGTGCGCTTCGTAATTCAGAAAGAAATCCTTGATGACCTGCCCCTTGTACCCCAGACACAGCACAAAATCCTTATGGCCGGCGCTGGCGTAATACTTCATGATATGCCACAGGATGGGCAAGTTACCCACTGGAATCATCGGCTTGGGAAGGTTCTCGTTCACATCACGAATGCGCGTTCCCTGACCGCCGCAAAGAATGACTGTTTTGAAGGATATGTTCATGTTTACCACATTTGGTGCACTTGTTCGTTTTACTGTCTAAAGTGAAAAACCATCATCAACCAGCAAATTCTGCCCGGTCACATACAACGACGAGTCTGATAGCAGGAACACCAAGCTACCACATACATCCTGCGGATCAAGCATTCCCTTTATATTGCAATGTGCATCGTACTTGTTGAGAAATAGATCGGGTTGCCCATCCAGTATCCCACCAGGACTCAGGCTGTTCACTCGTATGCCATCCCCCTTGAAATATTGCGCGAAATATCGGGTCAGATGGTTGATAGCCGATTTGATCGCCGCATATTCGACTGGCATAGTCATGGGGGTATCCGCATAAACTTCAAAACGCGGCGGCATCAAGCCATAAATCGAAGACATATTGACGACATTGCCACCACCGTGCTTGCGAAAATAAAGACAGAATTGTTGTGCAGTCAGAAAATATCCGCCCAGATGCAGGCTTACGTTCTCGCAAAAACTTTCGTAGCTGACTTCTTCCAGCTTCTTCCCATAATCGTGGTTGCGCGGGTACGCGTTGTTCAATAATGCGTCAATACGACCATGTCTTCGCTGTACCTCGTTGATAAGCGCATTGATGGAGGTCGTGCTGGTTATATTTAAAGCGGCCGCTTCGGCCCGACCCGGGTAAGTTGAAGTAATTTGTGCTGCAACACGCTCAGCGGCAGCCACATCAATATCAGCGACGATAGCGATACCACCCTGCTCTGCGATTGCGGCACAGAATTTTTTCCCAAGAAAACCAGAACCACCAGTAACAACTATTACCTTGTTTGTTAATTGCATGTCATCACACCTAAATTTTCTAGCAACCGGTCTTAGTGTGGCTCAGCCGTCCACAAACTTTTTTACCCGCTGTGCAAATTCCCAGAAACAAACCAGGAACGAGGAATATCAATGCCACAGGATCAAGCTGAAGGATTCTCCTCAAGTGATACGGGAAGTTGCGTAACCCTACCCAGGGCTGTGAAAACAGATGTGTTCCCCACAAATACATCGTCCGAGACCGAAAACGGCAACGCTCATTAAAAGTCAGGTTCAACAACTTGATCTGACTGAGCAGCAAGCGAAAAAACTCTTCGTAGGTGGCTCGCCCTTTGGTCATACTGCGAATAGTGGTTGGGTGCTGTCTGAATTTGTTCAGCGGTTTCGCCACGTAGGCGACATCAAAATTTGCCGCAATTCGGAAGAATAAGTCCCAATCGCTGCAAACGCGGTACTCAGCAGACAACGCTCCTGCTGCTTCAAAACATTCTTTCCTGATCAGTGCCGCGCTCAGATTCGGAATGACGCAGGAGTGCAGCAGGAAGCGCCCCATCTGCGCGCCGCTTATCAAAGTATCGGTCGCGCATCTCTCTTGGAACGCGCGCTCACGACCAGCAAAGTCATCGCCAATCACCTGGTCGCCCTCATCCACCAGCAAACTGCGGCAGAACGCGATTCCGGCTGTGGGATGCACTTGCATCGCGCCGACCAGTTGCTCAACCATACGCTGATCACAATCATCATCACAATTAGCGAACAGGATGAACTCGCCGGAAGACTCTTCGACCCCCTGGTTGCTAACAGCGACCCAGCCGCCATTCTTTTGACGGACAATCAATTTGACCCTGGGATGCGACTCATACTTGCGCAAGACTTCAAGGCTGTTGTCCGGCGAGCAATCTTCGATCACAAGTATCTCGATATGCGGGTAGGTCTGATTGATAAGACTCTCCATGCGCCGAATCAGATACTCGGCGTGGTTGTAACTGGCCACGACCACGCTGACCAATCCCGGAATCGTCTGCTTGATCACTTGAACAGCCCCTTCACCTCGAGCTCTTTCAGGCTCTCTTCATAACGGTCCGTTTGTATCTGCTCGCCTTTGACCCAAGCCACGAATTGGCGCAGTCCTTCCTCGACGGAGACACTTGGCTCGAAGCCAAGTACCTGGCGCACCTTGGCAAGATCGGCCACGTTGTGGCGGACGTCGCCCAAACGGAATTGTCCGGTCACCTGCGTTGGCACCGCCGCACCCAACAAGGTCTGTAAGGTGTTGGCAATGGTCAACACATCGGTTGCCACACCCGAACCCACATTGAACACGTCCACCAACGGTTGTTCATACTCGACAGCCTTCGCCGTTGCCCGAATCACATCGTCGATGAACACAAAGTCACGACTCTCTTTCCCGTCCTCGAAGATGTTGATGCCACTCCCGTTACGGATCCGGGTGGAGAAAATGGAAAGAATGCCGGTATAGGGGTTGGAAAGGGACTGTCCTGGGCCATAGACATTCTGGTAGCGGAATGCGATCGAGGAGATACCCAATGATTTTCCCACGGTAAGCACCATCTGCTCCTGCGTCAGTTTGGTGATGCCATAAACAGAGGCGGGATGCACAGGTGTTTCCTCATCCGTCGGAATCATTTCCACCGCTGCGCCGCAACGAGGACAATAAACGGAAAAATCTCCCTTTTCCATCCGTTCGGCGACACGCGAGGCCGGATACACATTGCCGTGCAACGGACATGAATACTTGCCTTCGCCGTAAACGGCACGCGAAGATGCCACTACGATCTTGCGGACCGGCAACCGCTCGTTGGCGATCACGTCCAGCAAGAGTGCAGTCCCACCGATATTCACATCGGAATAATGCTGGATCGCATACATGGATTGTCCGGTGCCGGTTTCCGCAGCCAGATGGACCACCGTATCCACGCCAGCCAGCGCGCGCACCAGATCCGCACGTTGGGTGACGCTGCCACGAATGAATTCAACTTGCCTATCCAGGCTACAAAAAAGGGGCGAAGACTCCGACTCTGCCCCGTGAATCTGCGGCGACAGATTATCGAGAACGACGACGCGATGTCCCCTGGCAATCAAGAAGTTGGCAAGCCTGGAGCCGATGAAACCCGCACCGCCGGAAATTAGAATATTCATGTGAATTTCTTGCTACTTGATAAGCTCAAGTTTTCAGGACGTCCCACTTCTTCACTTGCTGATTGAACTGTTTAATTACCACTGCGGGCACACCGACAGCGACCGAGTAATCCGGGATGTCCGAAGTCACGACAGCGTTGGCCCCGATCACGCAATTCTTCCCAACGCGCGCGCCGATGATGCAGGCACTCTCACCAATCCAACTGCCTTCACCGATCTTCACTTCTCGCTTGAATCTGACTCTCTGATGCATGATGGGGACAGAGATGTCTTCATAGTCATGAAGATTGTCGGAGATATATACATTGTTCGCGGTAAGTACATGATCCCCGATCGTCACTTGGCCGACAGCTGTGATATGGTTGTTATACCCGAACGCGCACCCATCACCTATCGACAAAACCGCTTTTCGTCCCTCTACGCCGCAACAATAAAGCCATGTTCCGCGTTGAAATACCGTCTTTTCGCCGATATTGATCCCCTTGCCACCGTCAACCCGGAATGGTCGAAACAGGGCGGTACCTGCGCCAATGTTTTGAAATCTCCAGCCATGACAAAAAGCGAAACACATCCTGTACAGTTTGGAAAAGAGACGCGTCAAAAGTTCGCTCATTTGACTGCGTCCAATCTATCAAAAAACTGCGTGGGATCAGCCAAGAATGGAGCCAATCGCTCGAGTTCTTTGTCGTCCATATCCCACCAGCAAGATACCAATAATCTCTCGGAAATCTCCTGCGGGAAGCGTTGCCGGATAACGCGGCCGGGGCAGCCTACAACCACCGCATACGGCGGGATGTCCTTGGTCACGACAGCCCCTGCTCCAATGACCGCACCCGCCCCGATCGCCACCCCCGCCTTGACCATCGCGCCTTGTCCGATCCACACATCCGCGCCTATCGTAGTGCGAGGCAGATTGTTGGCAAATTGCCTGCTCTTGGTGAAGAAACGGGGTAACGGTTGTTCATTGTCGTAAAACACTGGACTAGTACTTACCATATGGGTCGGGTGCATCGCCAGCCCGATGGTGACATCTCCAGCAATGGAACAGAATGGACCGATCTCGGCGTTGTATATGGCCGTTGCGGACTGTACGTAGCTATATGCGCCCAGTATCGAATTCACCAGCGTCACATCGCGAAAGATCACGGAATACCGATCCAGGATGCTGGCTTGGTCCAGCACTGCCCCAGCGTGAATAACGCTCGTCGGAAATTTTCTGCGCAAGAGCATTCTGCGCAAACCGTTTTTAAGCTCTGAAAATAACTGGCTCAATGTGTCTCCCCATTTTTTTCCTGCTCAAGAAGCTGATAGATAAAGTTCAGGTTCCGCTCCAGATTGCCCCCATCCAAGAAACCGATGTATTTCTCCATCACCGTCCTTTTAAGGAATGCGTCGTAGCGCGTATGTCCCGCGCGGTAATCCTCTATTGCAACAATCAAGTCGTCGACATTCTTCACAGTGACCAATTCCGAATTTCCGTCAAAAGGCGGATCCATGATCTCAGTGTCTTTTTTGTAGTAAAGAGAAGGAATACCCAAACACGATGCCTCGAATAGCGTTTGCGAGTAAATTGAAATGAAGAAGTCGGTGCGCTGTAGCACTTGCAATATAGGCACGTTGTCCAATATCTCATCGACCAATCCCGGAAAATATTCTTGCACGAACTCCACATATTGCTTTCGGTATCCGTTTGCCCTGACTTTGATAATGACACGCAAAGCAACACCACGCGACTTGATCGTCTTCAACGCATACAACACATCGTATAGAAAGTCGAATTCCACCGCCAGATACGAATTCAGATCCGTGTTGTTATGCCCCGAGGCGCCTATTGTAATGGTGGGTGAAGCCCTGTTTATCATGCGTTCAGCATTTGCGTACCCCGCATAGGCATCCATACGCGGATCGCCAAGACAGACTATGTTGTTCATGCCCTTGAAATAATGCTCCTTGATACTGACCGAATAGGCGTTGATAACGGTAGCGTATTTCCCCTCATCCAAAAACTCATTTCCCAACATACCGTTGATGATGAAGTAACTGGGAATACCGCGTGTCTTGCATACGCTATCTACCAAGGGTGCGAGATGGCCAAGGTTGGCGATCAATACCTCTAATGAAAATGGATTGGCATCCAAGTAACGAATTACACAATCAAGATCAAGCAAGGCCCCTGCAATGCGGTTCTCTATTCGCGCCTCGATAATCCGATAGAGCCCGTCTGAAATATCTATTCCGCTGGACACCACTAGCTTCGCACACCTTCTGTCACGGAAGCGACTCATCAAGTTTTCCGCCTCGTCTTGGAATTTGCTGGTCGCTCCCCAAATAGGAATGTATCGGAACGCACCCTTGTTCCTGGAGAAGGTGGCCAACAGCAGCCGCACTCTGTCTTCCTGCTGCAAGCGCTGGATGAGCTTGCGGGTTGGGTGATATTCCTGAATAAAGACTGTCGGTTTCTTTTCACCCCCACCGAACAAGCGATCCGCCCATGACATCATCGAACCCTGCAACGAGCTCACGATGTCCCTAAGCCGGTATTTGATTCCACCGATACCTTTGAAGCGAACCTTTTCATCCATCCAGTCATGGATCGGAAAGTAATATGTTGGTTTGCGGGAGCCTGTGTTGGCCGAAGCTGACACAAAAGCCAGCCCCATCTCGCTCAGAGCCGACTCGATCAAACCTAGTCGGGTTCCGACAACAAGTTTTTCGTATTTCAGTCCACACAATATGTCCAGACAGATCCGGGTGCGTGCGTAAAACACGAAGTCATTCCATATCTCCAGACGAAATGAAAAACCAAATGGCACGCCTCGATACTCGAAGATATCTTTTCCTTCAGCATCAAAATGCCATTCACGGAAGAAACGATAGATCAGAAAATTATTCTCCTGCATCGTTTGCCGATCCACCAAATGATCGACGTAGCAAGCGTGACCGCCTAGTTGCTCCACCTCACGATGAAGTCCAAGGTCATACGTAAGCACCAGATCTCTTTGCAAATCGAATTGAGACTTGCAGCTTTCCCAACAATCTCTGTCTTCCAGAATCAGAATGTCGCGATAAGTCTTTCCGGCATCAAGCGCCGACATGCCGGAATCCTTTGTGAAATTGTAAAAACATCATGTGCAACTCCTCTTTGCTCATTCCGATCAGCCATGGCAGAGCCCTGACCGCCAAAACGACTGAACAGCCATAAATGAAGCTGGCAACCGCCACCGGGAGCAACAGTTCAAGCCAGTTCACACCATCGAGTTTCCAAACCAAACCCACCAATAGCTTGACTGCATAACCCAGAGCGATCATCAACGGGATTCCGACTGCTTGATAGTGCCAGTCAAACCGCCATCCATTGTGACGTGCAATAACCCACGCCTGTATATTGACCGCTACGATACTGGTCAGCACCATGTAGCCTGCCATGCCGATGGCGCCAAGCCCCAATCCGGGAATCAACATTCCGGATAATGGGGCCAAGGCAAGATACGATATCGGCAGTGTGCAAAGCATCAAACTGATGCTCAGCACGACATACTTTTGAGTATCTCCACCAGCCATAAACATGGTGCCACCAATTTGACCCATCGACTGATGAATAGGATATAAGAACATGATCGCCAGAACCGGCCACGCCTCCACGTAGGTTGGGCCTAGCAGGAGCGCCACAATCTGCTTCGCCCAAGGCAGCAATAGCCCGGCGATAACTGCACTTAACATCACCAAGCCGCGATTTATCTTTGTGTATAAAACGGCAACGCGACCGTGATCACCTCTTGCACGTGCCTCGGCGATCTCTTTCCAAAAAATATTCAATATGGATACCGTAGCAAGAAGACTGATCTGAGCGAATTGCGAGGCGATCTGGAAATAGCCTTGCTGGGCCGCACCACCAAATTTCTGCAACATCCATTTATCAATAAACGCATAAAGGAATCCAGCCACAGCAAGCCATATCATCGGCTTGCAATATGCCAAGTATTCATCCAGCATCTGTCTGTACGTTTCTTCTTCGACGCGTTGGATGCTTCGTGCTCTCAAAAACTGATAACTCAATATCGCCGCAGTACTGTAAAGAAAGATCATTACCCAAAGGACATTTTTAACACTCATGTCACCGAGCCAAAACAACAAGTAAATTATCAACAGATACGTTATTGCTACGGCAATGTTGAACGATTGAACCTTAATTGTCTTCCGGGCTGACTCCCCAACTTGCCCCACCATCTGCCATACCTGTTGCTGCAAAAAGACCGCAACAAATGCCAGTGCAACCGTTTCCCTAAGGTGACCAAGCCAGATGTTTTCAAACAGGCTCGAAGGAATAATCAATGCGACCAGTGCCAGTGTGATTACGAATTGCAGCATCAACCACGAGAAATAGAACAGATAGAACCTGTCTCCGCGCGGGCGTCTGGATATGAATGTGTAAAAAGCGCTGGAACTCCCCAAATCAACTAGCGCTCGAATCGCTATAAAGCTGCCAAGTAAAAATGTCAGCTCACCATATCCAGCCGGGCTTAATCCCCTGGCAATCAGTATTCCGCAAGCAAAAGTAATCCCCGCACGAAGTAAATTCGCTATAACTGATGCAAGAAATCTTGATTTGATGGCAGTCAGGATCAATTTTTTAGGAATTAGAGAGATATCATTGATATGCCGTCGGCAATGCCCGCTAACGGTGGCCTTGATTTTCTATTCAATGCTATTCACATGTTTAGCCGGATTGCCCGCCACCACGGTCCTTGCTGGGACATTCTTGGTCACGATACTACCCGCGCCGACAACGGCATTCTCACCAATTTCGACCCCTGGAAGAATGATTGCGTTGGCGCCAATCCAGCATCCCCTGCGCAGATATACATGGCTGAACTTGCGTGAGCCTTGATCAATTATTGGGATCGAAGGATTGGAATATTCATGGTTGGATACATAAACATGCACTCCCGAACCAAGCATCACGTCATCTTCGATAGTGATGAATCCCTCCGGATCAGAAAACAACATACAACCTGGACGGATCACGACACGACTGCCTAAATGCACTCTGGAACAAAAAATAATATATGCGCCAGGACGCACCTCGGCATCTTCACCAAAGTGGGCAAATTTAGCCCGGCAAAGCTCATTCATCGCAGATTTTAGGTGCAGTCTCCAATGTGTGATGGGTAGGTCCGGCCCGATGCGGTCCTGCTGCCGCATCCACTTGATGCGATTGAGTGTTTCCTGAAGTAAGCCGAACATTATTTCACTTGCTCTTCCGTTCGTTCTGCCATCAGCATCTCGACCATGCGCCAGTCCAGTTCACTATCTATATCGATGGATCGTTCTTCTGGCATTACATACAGTCCGGTATTGCCTGTAAATAATGTGTTGTTATTAAGTAGGGCCTCTCTCTTCCAGATATCGAACGAGGCATTCATATCAAAGCACTTAGGGGAATCCTGACGGCGGACAATGGGTCTATCCAGCTTCTTGGACAAAGCCACTCGCCCGTGGGCATCTTGTTCAATCAGATTGAAGTAGGGCGAACGTCGCGCTGGCATGGCGGTGATGAGAGCTTCATAACCTTCTCGCTCGAATTGCTGCAGGGCATCAATCAAGTCCTGAACAATGCGTAGCGGTGCGGTCGCATCCAGATCAACGATGCAATCGTATTGCTTTCCGAAATGCTTCTCAGATTCCACCAAGGCATGCCGGATGGCCGGAATCTTTGGTGCAGTATCTGTTGCATATTCGTCCGGACGTTTAAAGAACACATCCGCACCATATTCAGCCGATATCCGCATGATCTCTTCGGAATCGCTGGTGAGCACAATATGGTCAAACAGCAGGGATGCTGTAGCCTGTTCAATCGTCCAGGCGATAAGCGGCTTGCCAAGCAAAGGGCGGATGTTTTTGTTATTGACGCCTTTGGAGCCACCGCGCGCACCGATGATCGCCAATACCGATTCACGCTTCATGCCATTCATCCTTCAAATTACTTGCATATATATTTTGTATCGTGCGCATCACTTCCAAGCCCTGCTGCAAAGTACACGCCTCGCCGCCTTGCCGTTCCAACACCGCGCGATGCATTTCACGGTAGGTGTAATCGCGTTCTAGAACCGAGAAATCCCACGTCTGCTTGATGCGATTCTCGTCGCAAGAAGTCAAGAGGCCATGCTCCAGATCGAGCAGCACCGAGGCATCGCTCGCCCTGGCAAGCATGGAGCGCACGGGCAACATGCTCAGGTAATCCATGCTCAAATTAACCGCAATTTTCCGTTCAGTCCAGCCGATGACTGATGAATAATCGTCAGAGTCAATTTCCAAATTAGACAAGCGCTCCGTCAATGAAACCAGCTTTTCCATCGCGCCGAAAAGCCACTGTATGTAATCAATTTCATGACTAATGTCGAACACCACGCCACCGCCTTCGTTGCGTTTTGCGCTGTAGCAGATGCGGTAATCGGTTCCCGGACGCCACCACGGCAGGTATTCGCCCACTTGTACATTTACCGCAAACACTTTCTTACCCTGCAATAACTCGTGTGCTTTCGCTAATGCGGGATGAAAACGCAGGTTGTAGCCGACAAAGATGCGATTGCGCACATTGGTAAAATCAGACTTCCGAAAGAACAGGGGCTTTTCCACCAAAATGATTCGATCTGTAACGGCCGCATTCAAATCAAACAAATTCTGGTAATGGCGATTAGTCTCGGTTGCAATTACAAAATAATCGAAACGCTCCAAATGACCTGCTTCAATCAGCGTTGAGTAATGGGGATAAGCGCACTCCGATGCACGCGTCACCACTTCGACTTCAAGCCCCAACTGCTCCGATAGCACGCGGGCATGTCGCTTCCCGATGGAGCCATGTCCAAGGACAAGCGCCTTCATCAGGCGACCCCCTTCAAACGCTCAAGAGCCTTGTTGTATTCTTCCCACTGACCAATATCGATGTAATCTTTTTCGTTGACGAGATAAGTGACCACCTTGCCACCCTTGGCAATCACGGCCTCCATCATTTGAGTCATGTGGAACACTTCGCCGTGCGGGATAAGTTTCAGACAAGATTTGTTCACCACGTAAACCCCAGTGTTGATAGAGAAGGAAAATTCCGGCTTTTCCTTGATGCCGGAAACCACCCCATGCGCGCCGTATTCCACCACACCGTAGGGAATCACATGATGTTGTATAGAGGCGATGACCGTCAGGTCTGCATGACTCTCCCGATGGAACTTCAGCACCTCAGCGTAATCCGCCTTCACAATGATGTCGCAATTGGACACGATAAAGGTATCTGCCATATCCACAGGTAACAATTCCAAGCTACCAGCCGTGCCACAAAAATCTTTTTCCCACAAATATGTAATGTCGTTTTTTTTCTCAATACTGTCAAAGTAAGCCTTGATCATTGCGCCGCGATAATTCACCGTGAAATAAAACTGGGATACATGAAATCGCTCAAACCCTTCAATGATTATCTCTAAAATGGTCTTCTCACCTATCGGAATCAGCGGCTTGGGTAACACTTGCGTGAAAGGAGTGAGGCGCGTCCCTTTGCCGCCAGCCATGATAACCACCGGCACATCGATACTTCCCACAGAAAAACGATTAGCCGATTCCTTGCGATCGACCACTTCATCAAAGAGCACGACATCTAGGATTTTTCTTTGATCGTCCACAACCGGAACAACTAGGATTTTCAGATCAAGCATCATGCTTCGCACGTCATCGATCTCAAAATGTCCCGCTTTAACGGAATGTGCTTGAGGGTTGTAAACAGAACCGATATTTTCATCAAGTCCATTGCCGCGAATCAGATGGCGACGAATATCTCCATCCGAAATTGCACCAAGAAATACACCGACCGCATCTACGACCAAGAGGGTTTTTTCGGCAGTGAGATCTAATTGTTTCAGCGCATCCTTTACAGACGCATTGGACAAGATAGCTAAACGTCTCCAGGACATGCGACTCTCGATTATTGGATTTCTTTAAGGATGACAAATGACTCGGCATAACGACAGCCCGCCGCAGCGCCGCGCAACAAGGCTAATGCCTCGATGGCTTCCACGCTGCGCGGGAAAGGATGCGGACGCAGTTCGCTCTCAAATACACGCAATATCTGCATTTTGCAAGTAAATTGTCCGGATATATCGACAAACATATTTGGCACAAAACCGCAACCTGCAGACAGGGCAAAATCGGTTTCGCTCAATGTTTCCATCATCATCACTTTGCGCACCGAAGGGTATCGGAAGGTTTTGGTACAGCTGTAAGCTGCGGCAAAGGCATGTTGGTGATCAGAATGCACATCGTGCAGGAAAGGCAAGAACACCTGATTGGGCTGTACGCGCTGAAACACTTTGGACATAGCTGCCACTAACTGCGACAGTGGAACCTCATCCAGCCGGGTAGCAGGAAAACCCAAACTATGCACGCTTGTGAAACCATACATTTGCGCCACCGCTGCAATTTCACTAGCACGCCGAGCTATCGCGTCATGGCTAAAGCCGCAATCTTCCGTCATCGCGGTGACGATCATCCAATGGATTTTTGCTCCTTCTTCACGCAGTCGCAGTAAGTTCCCGCCGCAACCGAGCGTCTCGTCGTCAGGATGAACGGCAACTACTAGAATGGACTGATTCATTCAATCACTCCGGTTTCTGATAGGAGACAATGAAGTGACGGCTTTGGGCGGCATCAAACTGATAGTAGAACTCCCCCACGGTAATCAAACGGTTGGGGAAGCAGCGCTGTAAATCTTCCTTTTCCACGATGAGCAGATGTGCTCCTTCCTGACCGGGCACTCCCGAAATATATTCGCAGTCGCCAAGCGGCTTACCCATCTGGTGAGATATATCGCCTACTCCGGCCATGGTTCCAATAAAAACGCCTCGCGGACGGAGTACTCGCTCAATTTCCCGTATTGCCGTGAAAAAACTTTCCCAGTTGTTGTAATACAGCACCTGCCAGGCAATCACCGCATCAAAGCTGGCATCATCAAAAGGGAGTGTTCCTCCTACAAACAATCGAAGATCGACCTGGATATTCTCTTGGGCACAGCGTTTTTTAGCGATGTCATTTGCGCTTGGACTGACTTCGACTCCGCTCATGGCGAAACCACGGCGTGCAAGATGGATCAGGTTCGCTGCTGCGCCGAAGCCGTAGTCGAGAATTTGTTTGTGTAACTCGGGCCTCAGCAAACCATAAGTCAGCCTGACCAAGGATTCGTTGGGGTAGGACAGGAGGCCTTTACCCTGACTATAGATGCCTTCCCACACTTTCGAATTACTCTGAACCGCGCTCATGGTTTTGCCGCTCTTTCAAGTTTCAGTGCATCTTCTGTTTTGAGCCGCATGGATTGCAGATCCATTTCCTTCAGCATGCGGTAAGCCTTGCCTGCCGAGTCTCCGTCACCATAGGGATTGCGCATTGACGTGACCAGATCCAGGAATGGCTGCGAAATCGCCTTCACAATGGACACTGCAATAGACTGTGCATCCGAGTTACAAAATATGACATTTTCTCCAGCCATGCGCCCTCGCTGCCGCAATCCCACATTGATGGCTGGAATGGGAATGCTTGCCGCCTCAAGTATTCCTGAAGACGAGTTGCCAATGATGAAACTCGCATGCTTGTACATGGATATAAATTGATCCCGATCTAGGTTGCGATAAAAGAAGAAGTTTTTATCTCCGCGATATTTTTCAATGATGTCGATAATTTCGCGGTTGGATGGATCGGTGTTGGGGTAGCCGACGCAACCGGCAATACCTTGCGTCTTTAATGCAAGCAAAATACGCTCAAAAATCTCTGCCGCTATACCTTTTTCCGACGGATCGGGGTGGAACAAAACCAGCGCATAGTGCGTGATGTGCGTCGGCAAGCCCATCTGTTTCTCCAGTACCTGACGTGACAAGGCCTGGTGATGCACAAAATTATCAAGCGATATATTGCCGATCACGCGTATACGCGAAGCCGGTTCACCCATGCACAGCAGGCGTTGACGATGTTCTTCCACGGTCACCGCATGCGCAGTAGAAAGCTTGGACACGGCATGACGCACCGGATTATCAACATGCCCCGTTTCGGTATGATCGCCGCCGTAAAAATGCACAGTGGGAACTTCCAGATAGGTTCCGAGCATGGCGCCTATCCATACTTCTTCCCGATCACCCGCGTAGATGATGACATCCGGTTCCCAGTTTGCTACCGCATCCACGGCGCCTTGCAGCATGATGCTGGCTGTTTTCAAACGCGAGGAGAGCGAGTCAGAATCTATGAGGCTTTCAATCGCATGCAGGATGGTGAAACCATCGCGACGGATCAAGTCTATAGTGTGTCCGTAAGTTTCTGACATGTGCGCACCGCCCACCAGCAGTCGCAGGTCTATGCCCGCGTCCGCCTGCAACCGGCGGAAGAGTCCGCTCATTAAATCGTAGTCTGAGCGAATGCCGGTTATCGCCAATATTTTTTTCATGCTGCTCCCATTTGGTCGGATGCGCTGCGTTGCAATGCCACGACTATCCGAGCAACTTGCGCCGCTGTTAGACCCGGATAAATAGGCAGTGAAACGACCCGTCGCGCTTGCCTGGCAAGTTCTGTTCTCGTTCCAGCGTTTGGAAAATAATCCGTCATCACGTGCGAAATCGAGGTGCGCGCATCCACGCCGGATTGCTGCAAGCGCCACTGCCATTCGTTTGCCTGGTCGCTAAAGAAGTAATAGCGAAACCAGTTTGGCTCGGCGTTGGCAAGCATTTTTGGCAAAGTCACACCCGGAATAGCCCGTAGCGCTTCGTCGTATTTTTGTGCAATCCGTTGCCGCTTCAGCACGAAGTTCTGCAAGTGCTGTAGTTGGGCCAGAACTAGACCGGCATTCATCTCGCTGACATGCTGCCCCAGCGTTTGCACGAATCCTTGCTCTTGATATTCAGTTACCGGAAGTTCCGGCATCGCCAGGCGTCGTACTGGTCCTTCGTCTCGCTCGTCGCAGAGCACTGCGCCACCCAAACCACCCGTCAGAAACTTGGTCGGACCAAACGAGGTGATGGCCATATCTCCGAACGCGAGCAGGGAGCAACCTGCAATACTGGTGCCAAGCGCTTGGGCACAGTCGGAAATGACTGGAATACCAAATTGCATCCCGGCATGTATGTCGTCCGGCAATCCGCCGATATGCGTGCAAAGCACTGCAAGGGTTTGTTGCGTGAGTCTATGATCTCGAACATCACCCATGTCCAGATTCAATGAGTTTGCAGCAACATCAGCAAATACCGGTCGCAGACCTCGCGCCAGAATAGCGTTCACCACAGACGGGCAAACATAGGCCGATACGATGACTTCGCTCTGGCCCGAATTAAGACTCTTGAGGTGTTGCAAAGCAAGCATTAAGGCGCCTTCGCCACTGTCGGTCAATACCGCACCGGAACGACCAAACCATTTCGGTAACTGTCGCGCTAGCTCTTTACACAAGTCGCCATAGCCAACATAGTTCCGCATCGCTAGATTCTTGACATAGCGAAAATCGGCAGAACACACTGTACTGGAAGAGTGGCGAATCAATTCAGACACGCTTGTCCTTGTTATGCACCGCTTGCCAGAAAATTTCGCGCGCGCGCTCAACTCCCACATTAAACAGCAAATCCAAGCAACTGATACCAGGCTCGAACTTCTGCATGTTCCGTTGCGGATATTCGGGGTGTACGAAATGGTTGAATTCGACTTGAATGCCTTGTGCCGAAAAGGTATCCACCTGCATATATGATTTGGAGCCGGTTCCCGCTAGATAAACACCTGCTCCGATGGATTTCACCAGCGCTAGTACCAAGTCATTTTTTCTGGTCGTACGGTCGTAGGCCAGCTCATGCTGGCTGATAATCCCAGTTGGTATATCCAGCAACTGCATGCTGATACGCATGGATTCCACAACTGGTTCAACCAGAAAGGTGTAGGAATTGCGGAATATGGGCTCAATGATAGGTTGCACTTCGGGGAAAAAACGGTGCTTGCCATAATAGGCTTTCAGCATATTCATGTGTCTCTCTTGCCAGTCCAGCTGAGAAATTTCCAAATCACAGAAACGGCGCGACATATAGCCATTTCTGTTGAAACCTATGGTCAGATATTTTGTTTTACCATCGGAGCTGAGAAAAATATTGCGATTTTGGAAGGAACTATCGGATAGCTGCACCTCGTCCATCACCATATAGACATCACTTTTTGCAATCTTGTCGAGTAAACCGAGCCACGGAAAATAGCTAGGTTGGTGGATGGAAAGGATCATGGTAGCTCGGGAAAGCGTATTGGTTTTGTCTAGTTAAAACAACGTATTACTTGTTTGGTTCCAGCTCGTCCAGCTTAGGGTAAGTCAATTTCATATCAACTCGTCCTCTTTGTAGTCTTTTTGGGCTACTTGTCCTATCACTTCATCCCAACGCATTGGCGAGATGCCGGTACCGGGTCGTTTGGTGGTGATGTTATTTGCACTGAAGACCTCGCCCGCCTTTATCGCTTGGCTGGCGACCAGTGACTTGCGGGCAACAGGTTGGTTCCTGGCTTCGCTCGGGGTCAGACGTTTGATGCCATCGCCCAATGCGACTTCGACGTTGCGAATGGCTGCCACCATGGCCTTGAGCTCTGCTGGCTCCAGGCTGGCTTGATGGTCGGGTCCGGGCAGGTTGCGATCCAGTGTGAAATGCTTTTCAATCACCGTTGCACCCATGGCAACCGCAGCAGTTGCCACTTCAATGCCCCGGGTGTGGTCGGAATAGCCCACCGCCACACCAAAGGCGGCATGAATGCTCTGCATGGCACGCAGGTTGACTTCATTCATGGGCGTTGGGTATTCGGTGGTGCAATGGAGTACTGTGATTTGGGCACGCGCTGTGCCAGCCTGTTCTAGCACGCCGATCGCTGCTTCTATATCACCCAGTGTTGACATGCCGGTGGAGAGGATGACTGATTTGCCTAGTTTGCCAATATGGCGGAGGTACGGCAGGTTGGTGATTTCGCCGGAAGGAATCTTGAAATGGTCCTGCCCCAGGCTCAGCAGCAGATCAATGCTTTCAATATCAAAGCCAGTTGAGAAAAAACCTATATTTCGCGCAGCACAGTGCGCGATGAGTTCGCGGTGCATATCCTCATTGAGTTCAAGGCGACGCAGCATTTCCTGTTGGGATTCACTACTGTCCGTGGTTTTGGATTGGTAGTCCGCCTTTTTCGCAACGCGCGTGACTTGGCGCTTGGCGTTGAAGGTTTGAAATTTGACAAGATCAGCCCCAGATTCTGCGGCCACATCAACGAGTTGCTCGGCTAACCCGATGTCACCATTGTGGTTGACACCAGCTTCGGCGATGATGAGAACTCGGGTATTCATGATTTTTTATTACCAAAAAAATGGGCGCGATCTGACTGGTTGTGCCGCACAGCAAGCCCCATACCCACCAAGCAGCCTTGCCCAAGCGTAAGACCCTCTTTAATGATGCTACCACTGCCGACAAAGCTACCGGGGCCAATTGTCACGTTGCCATTGAGGACGGCACCAGTAGAGATATGGCAGTGGTCTGCCACCGCTACGTCGTGCTCGAGCAGCGCACGCGTGTTGATAATGCAATTGCTACCCACCCTGGCGCCAGCATTGACAATGGCACCGTGCATCACAATGCTGCCTGCGCCAACAGTAGCGTGACGAGATACATGCGCACTGGGCGAAATGATGACCGGTAATTGAAAACCGAGTTTTTTGGCTTGCTGGTGGAGGCGAATGCGGTGCTCAGGTGTCTGAATTTGGCCCACGGTAATCAACGCGTATGGGTAGTCGTTGGCCAACGCCGACAAATCATCATCCGTGGCGATGACTTCATAACCAAGTTGCCAAGTATGCATTTCTTCTGGCATGCCGACCAGTCCAGCAATCTGGTAGTCGCCGTGCTGTTCAATCACATCAATACAGGCATGGGCGTGTCCGCCAGCCCCGATCAGGATCAGTTTTGGCTTGCTCATGGCGCGACAGAAAGCAGACCCGAGCTGCTCGGAATATTTATCAAACGCCGCTCCAGCGATTCGGCCATCGGTAAAGGTGCCTTAGGCGCGTTGCTGTACATCGACAGGCGATTCATCAGCGCCCAGACCGGGCGTGTCATCAAGCCAGCGTCGTTGGTGACGGTCAGCACTGCATCACGCTGGTTGGCTTGCGATTCGTCCAGCAGTAGCGTCTGTAGCCAGTAGTTGCTGTGGCACCCCGCCGGTTCAACGACCAGGCGCACACCCTGCACACTGGCAAACGCCGCTTGGTAGCGCTCAAACAGGCGGCGCTTGTCAGCCAAGAAGCTGGGTAACTGCTCAAGCTGCGCGCAGCCCAGTGCGGCATTCAGGTTGGGCAAGCGATAGTTGTAACCCACCTCGTCATGTACAAAGTTCCAGCGATGTGGCAGCTTGGACGTGGTAGTCAGGTGCTTGGCGCGCTTGCCCAATTCGAGGTCGTTGGTCAGGATGGCACCGCCGCCGCCGGTGGTGATGGTTTTGTTGCCGTTGAAGCTCAAGGTGCCCATTAGGCCAAAGGTGCCGGTGTGCTTCCCGCCCACAGTGCTACCTAGGGATTCGGCGGCATCTTCAATAAGTTGCATGTGAAAGTCATGCGCCACGGCTAGCAGTGCTTCGATGTCAACGGGATGCCCAAATGTGTGCATGGGAACCATGGCACGGATAATCCGCCCTGTGCCACGGCTGATACAGTGGTTATCACGCAACTCGGTCGCACTTGAGAGGTAATCGCGCAGAGCAACTGCGTCCATGCCAAACGAACGATCTTCGCTGTCAACAAAATGCGGTGTTGCTTTGCAATAGACCACAGCATTGGCGGTGGCGATGAAAGTGAGCGCTGGCAACAACACTTCGTCACCAGCCTCCACGCCAGCCAAGCGCAGCGCAACGTGGAGCGCGGCGGTGCCGTTAACGACAGCAACCGCCCGCTTGGCACCGGTAAAGGCCGCCAGGTCGGACTCAAACCGGTCAACAAATTTACCGACGGACGATACGTAGGTTGAATCAAGGCATTCCTTTAAATAAACCCATTCGTTCCCATTAAAACGGGGCTCATGCAAGGCCAGTGGGCCATCACCTACTACAGACCGAATAGCGCGGACGATGTCCTGCGGCAAATTGCTATTTCTATCCATGTTGCTTAGATGTTGTAAATGTCGGCTTTGTAGGCGGACAAATTTTCAGGTTTGCGAAACCATTCGATAGTCTCGGTTAGGCCGCGCAAGAAGCCCTCACGGCTACCGTATTGCGGCTGCCAACCTAATATTTCTCGAGCTTTGGTGTTGGATGCCAAAAGGCGTTCGACCTCGCTTTTTTCGGGCCGCAGCCGTTGCTCGTCTGTGGTGATTTCGACGGAAGTGCCCATGGCTTCTGCGATGGCATGTGCAGTGTCGCCAATGGAAATTTCGAAATTACTGCCAAGGTTGATGACTTCACCGGTGCCACGGTCTGACTCCAGGGCGGCGATAAAGCCAGCGACTGTATCGGCCACATAGTTGAAGTCGCGTGTGGGTGACACTGCGCCAAGTTTGATCTGGCGCTGCCCATGGGCGATCTGTATGATGATGGTTGGAATGACGGCGCGAGCGGACTGGCGCGGGCCGTAGGTGTTAAAGGGCCGCAGTAGCGTAACTGGCGTACCAAATGACGAATAAAACGACATGGCAATTTGATCTGCGCCAATCTTGCTAGCCGAATAAGGGGATTGACCTTGTAGCGGATGATCTTCGGTTATCGGCACGAAGCGCGCCGTTCCGTACACCTCGCTGGTCGATGTTTGCACTACCTTGCTCACACCTAGATCTCGCGCCGCCTGGACGATGTTGAGCGTGCCCTTAATGTTGGTGTCGACGTAGGTGTCTGGCGAATGGTACGAATAAGGGATGGCGATCAAAGCTGCAAGGTGCAGCACCGCGCCGCAATCTTTCATGGCAGTTCGCACTCCGTTGGGGTCGCGCACGTCGCCAGCGAACACCTCGAACTTGCCCTTGACGTCCGCACCGCAGTGGTCAAGCCAACCCCAGGAGTTGAACGAGTTGTAGAGCACGAACGCACGAACATCGTATCCTGCACGCACCAACGTTTCAGTTAGGTGAGAGCCGATAAATCCGTCGGCGCCGGTAATTAAAATCTTCTTTTCCACAATGAATCTTTCAAAAAAACCCCTCCATGTCTGGGCAATCAATCAGCCCGAACCAATCAGAACTCACTCGTTTACAGTGGTTCATAACCAGGACGAGATTCTTGCATCGCTCCAATTTTCTGACTTGCATTGCCAACTTGATGAACTTGGTGTTGAAATAGTGAACGGGGGGGTAATGGCCAGATGGGAAGCGATGGTGCCCTAGCTGGCGTCGACGTAGGTTTCTTGCTCGTTGAACGTGGCGTTGAAGTTGATGGGCTTATCTTTTTTTGTGAGTCGCTCAAAGCGGCAAAACGGAGCCGCTTACGCGGCCCCCACTCTTGGTGCCACCGATTCGGTGGCGGCTATTTCCAAAGCGAAAGCTGTTCCAGTCTTTCCTATTCCTGCTCCTGGTGCCAGATGTAATTGCGGTTGACTTCATTTCGCCCAGCACTCGACAAAAAGTAGCCTCAGTTCTGGCAATGTTTCTGGCATCAATTACTGATGGGCATCACGCAACAGGTCGCGAAATCGCAGCCTGTCAATACCGGCTTTGGTAGGCAGTTCATCAGCATGGAACTGGTCCGACATCTGGAACAGGCGGCGCAGTTCTTCTTTGGAATTGACTCGGCGTTTGTCAGCACCGATTTTGGAAATGATACCGCCTTCAGCGTTAGAAAAAGCCACCATTTCTGCGGCCAAAGATTCTGCATTGCGCACGTCAACCTTGGACTGCGCATGCTGTCTTCGCCCAATCGGAGCGGGTTGTGTAGCGTTTTCACTGGGACTATTCCAGACTCACGTTCACGCTGTAGCCATGCTGCTTGAGCAAAGCATGTTGCTTGGCTTGCTGTAGATCATGGGCCACCATCTCATGGCACATTTGCTGCGCCGTAATCTCCGGAAACCAGCCGAGTTTTTGTTTTGCTTTGGCGGGGTCGCCCAGCAGGGTTTCGACTTCTGTGGGGCGAAAGTAGCGGGGGTCTATCCGAACCACAGGTTCGGATGAGGACTGAGGACTTGGGACTGAGGACTTAGTGGGGGACCAATAGCCGACTTCGTTCACTCCTGTGCCTTCCCAGCGCAGTTCCATGCCCAGGGCTGCCGCTGTCCATTCAATGAACTGGCGCACGGTGTATTGCACGCCGGTGGCAATGACAAAATCTTCGGGGTGGTCTTGCTGCAGCATCAGCCATTGCATGCGCACGTAGTCTTTGGCGTGGCCCCAGTCGCGCAGGGCGTCGATGTTGCCCATGTACAGGCAGTCTTGCAGGCCTTGGCTGATGTTGGCCAGGCCGCGCGTGATTTTGCGCGTGACAAAGGTTTCGCCGCGACGCGGGCTTTCGTGGTTGAACAGGATGCCGTTGCAGGCGTACATGCCATAGGCCTCGCGGTAATTCACGGTGATCCAGTAGGCATACAGCTTGGCGGCGGCGTAGGGGCTGCGCGGGTAAAACGGCGTGGTTTCACGTTGCGGTACCTCTTGCACCAGGCCAAACAGCTCCGAGGTGCTGGCTTGGTAAAAGCGGGTTTTCTTTTCCAGCCCGAGAATGCGGATAGCCTCCAGAATTCGCAACGTGCCCATGCCATCTACGTCGGCCGTGTATTCGGGGCTCTCAAAGCTCACCGCTACATGGCTTTGCGCACCCAGGTTGTAGATTTCGTCCGGCTGGATTTCTTTCACGATGCGCACCAAGTTGCTGGTGTCGGTCAGGTCGCCGTAGTGCAGCTTGAAGTTGGCTCCTGTGATGTGCGGGTCTTGGTAAATGTGGTCAACGCGCTGAGTATTAAACGAGCTGGCCCGGCGCTTGATGCCGTGCACGATGTAGCCTTTTTCCAGCAAAAACTCGGCCAGGTAGGAGCCGTCTTGGCCAGTGATGCCGGTGATGAGGGCGGTTTTTTGAGGAGTGGTCATTCTTTGAAAGGATTTTGGAGTGTTAAACCGTCAATCAGCAAGCCATGGTGCATGTCTTCAGTCAGCAGCACAGGTGCACCCACCATGATGGCACTGGCAACAATGTTCGCGTCATAAAACGACAACTGGTATCGCTTGGCAAGCTCAACCGCTTTTTCATGTGATGCCACCGTGAGCGGCACCACCTTGCAGGCAGCTTTAACGGCCAGCATCAGGGCGTCAATTTCTGACCACGGCATTTTCAGCTTGCGCTGGCAGACTGAGATGACTTCATTGAGTACCTGGACGCTGATGACCGCACCCACTGCCAGTAGTGATTGGGCCCGATCAGCTTTTGCTACATCTCCCGACAAAAGGTACAGGATAACGTTGCTATCCAAAAAAGGCCTGCTCACGGCGCGTCGCCTCTTGCGTTGGCCTCAAGTCGATCAAAGTGAAAATCGGCAGGCAAGCGCCCGCGCAACTGGTGCAGGCGATCAAGCAGCTTGGTCACGGATGGTTTCTTGGCCACCTCGAAAGACCGACTGCCAACAAGGTGCAAGTCAATTTCTTCACCTTCTTTCAGGTCAAGTGCTTGCACCAACCCCGCAGGAAACCGCACCGCCAGTGAATTGCCCCACTTTGAAACTTGCATGATGGACCTCAATTAGATAAACATCTAAAAAATGTATATCATAACCTTGTCAAGGAGCCGCAGTCGATGTGGCAATCCAGGAAGTTTTGGTACGCCAGCGCCAGACCCTGTTGCAGATTCACCTTGGCTTGCCATCCCAATGCATTCAGTCGGCTACTGTCCATCAGCTTGCGCGGGGAGCCGTCGGGCTGGGCGGGGTCAAAGGTGATCTGCCCACTGTAACCTACCGCCTGGCTCACAGCCTGAGCCAGCTCGGCGATGGTGATGTCACTGCCGTAGCCCACGTTGATGTGGCTCAGCATCGGGCTGGTGTGCTGGTCATACACGGCTTTGGGCAGGTTCATGACAAACACGCTGGCCGCCGCCATGTCATCAACATACAAAAACTCGCGTTTGGGCGTGCCGCTACCCCAGATGGCCACGCTGGGCAAGTTGGCGACCTTGGCTTCATGAAAGCGGCGGATCAGCGCAGGGATGACGTGGCTGTTTTGCGGGTGGTAGTTGTCGCCGGGGCCATACAGGTTGGTGGGCATGACACTGCGGTAGTCAATGCCGTGGCTGGCACCATATTGGCGGTTGTAGCTCTCGCAGAGTTTGATGCCGGCAATTTTGGCAATGGCATAGGGCTCGTTGGTGGGCTCCAGCAGGCCGGTCAGCAGGGCGTCTTCACGCATGGGCTGGGGTGCCAGTCGCGGGTAGATGCAGCTGGAACCAAGAAACAGCAGTTTTTTTACGCCGTTCTGAAAAGCCGCTTCAATTACATTGGCCTGCACCATCAGGTTTTGGTAGATAAAGTCGGCCGGGTAGGTGTTGTTGGCGTGGATGCCACCCACTTTGGCAGCGGCCAGGTAGACCTGGTCAGGTTTTTCTGCTTCGAAGAATGCCCGCACAGCGGCTTGGTTGGTCAGGTTCAGCTCCTGATGAGTTTTGAAGACGAAGGACTCAGGACTCAGGCCGCTTTGCACCAATTGGCGCACGATGGCAGAGCCCACCATACCGCAGTGGCCTGCTACATAAATTTTTGAGGGCATAAGGGTCAGGTCGGTCAATGCAAAAACAATGGCCGGATTATCCCCGCAGCCCACCCGTTAAAAATGAATCCCCCGCATCATCTGCTGCAGCGCCACCGCCTCGGCTGACAATTTGGGTTTATCGGCCTTGTCACCTGGCTTGGCGCCCTTGGCGGCGGTCGAGTCAGGGAACATCCTGAAGCTCGTGTTCATCACGATCTGCGCCACGCGCGGCACCAGCGCGTGCAGCACCTGGCCAAAAATGCCCAGCCGGGTGGCCACGCGCACCGGTTTGAAGATGCACGCCTGCGCGATCATGTCGGCGGCTTCTTCGGGGGCCAGCGTGGGCACGTTGTTGTAGATCTTGGTGGGCGCAATCATGGGCGTGCGCACCAGCGGCATGTTGATGGTGGTAAAGCTGATGCCTTGATCAGCGTATTCGCTGGAGGCACAGCGCGTCCAGGCGTCCAGCGCAGCCTTGCTGGCCACATAAGCGCTAAAGCGCGGTGCGTTGGTCAGCACACCAATGCTGCTGATGTTGACCACGTGCCCCTTGTGTTTGGCCACCATGCCAGGCAAAAACCCCATCGTTACGCGCAGGCTACCAAAGTAGTTGAGCTGCATGGTGCGCTCAAAGTCGTGCATGCGGTCGTAGCTGGACTCGATGGCACGGCGGATGGAGCGGCCGGCGTTGTTGATCAAAAAGTCCACTCCGCCGTGCTCGGCCATCACCTGCTGCACAAACGCTTTGCATGGAGCTTCTTCGGCAATGTCCACCGCGTAGGCGATAAAGCGGTAGCCCTTGGCCTTGGCCTCGGCACACGCGGCGTCAAGCTTGTCCTGGTCCCGTCCGCATATCAAAGTTATCGCACCCGCCTCAGCAAACTTGTGCGCTGCGGCCAGCCCAATGCCAGAGCTGCCGCCGGTCACCAGCACCACCTTGCCGCCCACTGTGCCTTTCAGGCTGTGGTCGATGTGCAGCTCGGGGTCCAGATGGCGTTCCCAGTAGTCCCACAGCCGCCAGGCGTAGTCGCGCAGGTTAGGGCATTCAATGCCGCTGCCTTTGAGCGCTGCCAGCGTGTCGCGGCAGTCAAAGCGCGTGGGGTAGTTCACAAAGGTCAGCATGTCTTCGGGCAGGCCCAGGTCTTTCATGACCGCGTTGCGCACCCGGCGCACCGGCGCCAGCGCCATCAGCCCCTTGGTGATGCTGCGCGGAATAAAGCCCAGCAACGCGGCGTTCACAAACACGTTCATCTTGGGCGCGTGCGCGGCCTTGCTGAAAATGTCCAGCACGTCGCCCACGCGGTAGCCGACCGGGTCCACCAGGTGGTAACACTTGCCGCTGATGTCTTTTTGCTGGCTGATGGCAGCCAGCGCGTTCACGACAAAGTCCACCGGCACAATGTTGACGCGCCCGCCTTCCAGTCCAATGGAGGGCATCCACGGCGGCAACAACTGGCGCATGCGCTGGATCAGCTTGAAAAAGTAATACGGCCCGTCGATCTTGTCCATCTCGCCGCTTTGGCTGTCGCCCACCACCATCGCCGGGCGATACACCGTCCAGGGCAGCTTGCATTCTTGCCGCACGATTTTTTCGCTCTCGTGCTTGGTCAAAAAGTACGGGTGGTCCAGACCTTCGGCCTCGTCAAACATGTCTTCGCGGAACACGCCTTCGTACAGGCCAGCGGCGGCAATCGAGCTCACGTGGTGAAAGTGCCCGGCCTCGATGGCTTTGGCAAACGCCACCGTGTTGCGCGTGCCTTCCACGTTGATCTGGGTCTGGCTGGCCTCGTCTGCGCCCAGGTCATAGACTGCAGCCAAGTGGTAAAAGTGCTGGATCTGACCCTTGAGCTGTTTGATGTCGGCCGCCGACACGCCCAGTTTGGGTTCTATCAAGTTACCTTGCACCGGCAGCAGGCGCGCCGCGCTGACCCCGCAAAAGTCACGCAGCGCCCGGACCTTGTCCTGGCTGGCTTCACGCACCAAAAAGTGCACCACGGTACCCTTGCGTTCCAGCAGTTTTTTGACCAGCCGTTTGCCAATAAAGCCGGTCGCACCGGTCACAAAATAATGCATGTTTGACTCCTTCAAATAAGCGCCCGATTTTTGCTTGAATTGCAGTGCGCGGCCTCAGCGTAAACCCGCATCGGGGCAACCCCGCAACAGATTAGAAAGCCACACCTACACGTACCGCATTTTGACCTCTACAGTGCGAGCTTTCCTTACCCCTTAAGCTACGGAGTCACACCATGGTCACCAAACTCAAAAAGTCTTCCCCTTCCGAAAAACCCACCGCCACGCCCCGCGCGGGTATGCCGCTAGCCAATTCGGTCAAAGATTCTGCGCAGCAAATCTGGCAGGCTGGCCTGGGCGCCTTTACCAAGGCACAAACCGAAGGCACCAAGGCATTTGAGGCGCTGGTGAAAGAAGGCGTGAGCTTTCAGCGCAAAACCCAATCCGCCGCAGAAGAAAAAATCACCGAAGCCACGCAAAAAATGACCAGCATGGCCAGCGACATCTCCAGCAAGGCCTCGGGCCAGTGGGACAAGCTTGAAAACATCTTTGAAGACCGTGTGGCCAAGGCACTCAACAAGCTGGGCGTGCCGTCGGCCAAAGACATCAACGCGCTGATTGCACGCATCGACGCGCTCAACGCCAGTGTGCAAAAACTTGCCCCCAAGCCGCCCAAAGCCGCCGGAAAATCCGCACCAAAAGCGGTTGCAGAGGTCGTTGAGCCTGTCAAAGCAGCTCCCAAAACAGTTGCAAAAAAGACAGTCAAACCCGCTGTCAAGCAGGCTGTCAAAAAGGCCACGCCACGCAAAGCAGCCTCCGCCAAACAGCCCGCAGCGGTGCAGGCCGGTGAGACAAAGGTAAACCCTAGCTAAAAAAAGCACGGTCGGTCGTAAACTGTTTATCCATGAAAGAGACCACTCGGCCAACCCCAAAAATTGCACTGGCACTGGCCGGCGGCGGCCCCTTGGGGGCTATCTATGAAATCGGCGCACTGTGTGCGCTACAGGAATCGCTCAAGGGCATCGACCTGACCCGACTACAGCACTATGTGGGTGTGTCCGCCGGGGGCTTCATTGCCGCTGGTCTGGCCAACGGCATCACGCCGCGCCAGTTGTTTTCATTGTTCATTGAAGACCGCAAGCGGCAAACCGAGGCGTTTGACCCGGCGTGGTTGCTGCGTCCTGCCTTTTCTGAATTTTTCTCGCGCTCGCTGCTGTTGCCGCAACTGCTGTTGCAAGGCGCCTGGCACGGCGCACTGGGGCGTAAGTCGTTCATGCGCACACTCGAGCGCCTGAGCCCCTGCCTGCCCACCGGAATTTTTTCCAATGCACAGATCGACGTGGAAATCACGCGCCTGTTCAGCCGACACGGCCGCACCAACGACTTTCGCCAGCTCAAAAGCCACTTGACGCTAGTAGCCACGCATCTGGACAGCAGCAAGGCCGTGTCGTTTGGCCGCCCCGGTTGGGACCATGTGCCCATCTCCAAGGCCATCCAGGCCAGCGCCGCGCTCCCCGGGCTGTTCCCCCCGGTGGAAATTGACGGCCAGCATTTTGTCGACGGTGCGCTCACCAAAACCATGCATGCTGCCATTGCGCTGGACGAAGGCGTGGACCTGATGCTATGCGTCAACCCGCTGGTGCCTTTTGACGCCTCAGTAGCAACGCACACGGCGCAGGGGGCCACACCGTGGGCCGCGCCCGAGCCGATTCCGCACATCGCAGACGGCGGCTTGCCCGCCGTGCTGAGCCAAACCTTCCGCTCGCTGATCCACTCACGGCTGCTGCTGGGCATCAAGGGCTATGAGCAGACTTACCCCAATACCGACATCGTGCTGTTCGAACCCAACCACCGTGACCCCGAGCTGTACCTGGCCAACACTTTCAGCTACAGCCAGCGCCGCCAGCTGGCCGAACACGCCTACCAGCAAACGCGCCAGGCGCTGCGCGCGCGTCAGACGCATCTGGCCAACAAACTGGCCTACCACGGCATCACGCTGGATCACGCCGCGCTGGACGATGTGCAGCGCCACCTGTGCGCGCCCAAGCGCTCGCCCGCGCGCATCGGGCAGGCGCTAACCAAGCTGCACAACCTGATGGATAACCTCAACCAGGTGGTGCAGGCCGCCGAACCGCAGGCCGACCCCTCATGGTAAAAAAGGCACCCCGGCGCACAGCAGAGCGCATTCTTGAAGTCACGCTGGTGCTGTTCAACCGCTTTGGCGAGCCCAACGTATCCACCACGCTGATCTCCAACGAACTCAACATCAGCCCAGGCAACCTGTATTACCACTACCCGGCCAAAGACGAGCTCATCAACGCGCTGTTTGACCGCTTTGAACGCGGCCTGAACGACCTGCTGGGTGCCAGCGACGACGTGCGCAACGTGGAAGACGCCTGGTTCTTCATGCACACGCTATTCGAACTGATCTGGCAGTATCGCTTTTTGTACCGTGACCTCAACGATCTGCTGAGCAAAAACCGGCGCCTTGAAACGCATTTTCAGAGCATCGTCAAAAACAAGACACGCGCGGTGCGCGCGCTGCTGGACGGTCTGCGCCGCGGTGGTGCGCTGCAGATGGACTCGCGTGAGATGGACCCCACCGCGACCAGCATGGTGGTGGTGCTCACATATTGGCTCAGCTTTGAATACGTGCGCGACCCACGTAATGCGCTGGAGCCGGCCAACGCGCAGTCGGCGCTGCTGCGCGGTGCCAAACACGTTTTGAACCTGATTTCACCTTACCTAGAACCCGGCCAGCGCGCCCATCTGATCGGTTTGGCAGACGCCTACAATCCAGCCTAGCCAAAATCACCAGGTTAGAGGAGACCGTCATGGCCACGTGGACCGCCTTTCCGTACGCGGGCGATTACAATTTTGATAGCGATAGCGTCAAGAAGAACTGGGCCAGACTGCACATAGGCGACCTGGAACCGCTGCCCAAAGACCGTGCGCTGCTGCAAGCCTGGGCGCACTTTCACAACGGGGATTTCCAGAAAGCCGTTACTTTGGGGCAAAGCTTGGGCCTGACCGGCTTGAACGTGGCCAACAAGGCCATGTGCGTGTATGCCAGCTACCTTGAAAAGCATGAGTCGCGTCGCCAGGCGCTGTTCAAAGAGGTAGCCGAGCAAGCTGAAAAACAGCTTGAACAAGACGCCACCAACTTCAACGCGCGCTACCTGCGCGCCTACGCACTAAGCCGCTACAGCCAGAGCATCAGCGTGGCCAAGGCGCTGGCGCAAGGCTTGGGCGCCACGATCAAGGCCGACCTGGAAGACGTGATCCGTCAGCAGCCCAAGCACCTGGACGCGCATGTGGCGCTGGGCAGTTTTCATGCCGAAGTCATCGACAAGGTGGGCAACCTGATTGGCGCCATGGCCTACGGCGCCAACAAAGACATTGGCCTGAACCTGTTCACCAAGGCAGTGCAGCTAAACATGCAGTCGGCTTTTTGCATGCTTGAATACGCGCACGCCATGCTCATGCTCGGCGGTGAAGAAATGATGAAAGAAGCCAGCCGCATGTACCAGCTGGCCGCACGCGCCAAACCAGTAGACGCTCCAGAGCGGCTTGAGGTGGAAATGGCCAAAGCCGAGCTGAAGGACTGACACCCGCAGGCTATTCGCCCCAGGGCAACATCAGCGTCAGCAGTTTGAGCTTTTCAAACTCGGGCGCAAACTGGTCGATGATGGCTTGCGGGTCGGGGCACAGGGTGGTGTCGCTGATGACGCCAAATTGCACGCCGCCACCGTAGCTCAAAATCGACACGCCCAGCCCCACCGTGCCCGACTGCGGCACCCAGAACATGGTTTGCTCTAGCGTGCCACCGCAAAAAGTAAGCTTGTCGCGCGGGCCGGGCACGTTGGTCATGACCGCCGTGGTCTTTTTGGCAAACAGGTTGAGCATGGCGTCTTGCACCGGTTTCACCAGCACGCCGGCCACCGCCAGCAGCGCAAACGCCAGCAGCGGCTGCATGCTGCCTTTGAGGTCGCTCATGCGCCGGCGCACCTCAAACAAGCGCGCCACCGGGTTGTCCACCCCCACCGGCAGCACCACGGGTGCCAAGCCAAATTTGTTGCCCAGCTTGTAGGCTTCTGTCATCGGGCGCAGGTTGACCGGCACCATGGCGCGAATTTCTTTGCACGCCACACTGTCGCCCTTGGACTGCAGGTAGCGGCCAATGGCACCGGCCACGCAGGCCAGCAGCACGTCGTTAATGGAGCAGCGCAGCGCCTTGCTGACCGCGCGCACCTCGTCCAGCGGCAACGGTTCGCACCAGGCCACACGCTTGGTGTGCCCTGGCATACCCTTGAGGCGCGTGGGAGAGTCGTCTGCCATCAACGCCAGCGCCGCACCGTCACGCACCACCTGGTAAGCCATGCGCGCGGCCTCGGTGGAGGTGACTTTGCCCTTGCCCAGCCCTTCGGCAAACCACTTTTCCAGCACGTTGCGCGGATCGGCCATGGCACCAAAAGCCTGCGCTGCACCTACCCCGGCCGCGCCAATGGCCTTGACCGCTGCCACGGTGAGCGGCTCGATCAGGGTGTGCTGCATCCATTCTTCGGCCGCTTCCCAGCCTTGCGCTGGTGGCGGCTTGACGCGCCTGCGCGGCGGCTCGGCACCGCCATCGACAATCGACTGGATCACCGCAATTAGCGCCAGGCCATCGGCAATGCAATGGTGAATTCGTACCAGCAAGGCCGAGCCACCGTCGTAGTGTTCGATCAACCGAAACTCCCACAGCGGGTGGCGCTGGTCCAGCGGCTGCATGGCCAGCTCGGCCAGCCGTGCCTGCAGAGCTTGTTGCGGCTGGGCACGCGCACTGGAAGGCAATTTTTCTCGCACCACATGGCGGCGGATGTCGAATTCGGTATCCGTGATCCAGTTGGCACCGGTGGTATCCAACTGCACGCGCTGGGTAAAGCGCGGGTATTTCAACAGTCGATCCGCAATGCGCTCAGACACCGCCGCGTAGCGGATGGCCGGCTTGATGATCCACACCCCCAGAATCATCATCAGATTGGTGGGGCAGTCCATGCGCAGCCAGGCGGTGTCCACCTTGCTCATACGTTCAACAACAAAAGGGAATGGGGGTTTGGTCGCCATAGCAGTACTTGATTGGGGCATGAACTCTATTTTGACTTCAATTCACCCCGTAAGATAGCCCGCACAAACCCCACTTACCCACCTCTGGAGACTGCACCATGTCTGATCTGAAAGCCCGCTTTGAAGCCGCCGTTGCCAACTCAAAAAACCTGAGCGAACGCCCTGACAACATGACACTGCTGAAACTGTACGCGCTGTACAAACAGGGCAGCGTGGGCGACAACGCCGACAAAAAACCCGGCTTTGGCGACATGGTCGGCCGCGCCAAATGGGACGCCTGGAGCGCGCTCAAAGGCACCACTTCTGACGCCGCGATGCAGCAGTACATTGATCTGATTGAATCACTGAGCTGAGTTGATTTCCTGACGCATTGACGCCAGCACCGATATAGCAGCCTGAAATTCAGACTGCTTTTTTCTGAGTACGTTTTTTCACCTGGGGTGCCAGCAGCGCGTCCAGGTTTTTGACAATCTCGGCTTCGATGGTGTGCTTGAAGGCGCCCACCAGAAAACCCAACTGCGCGCGCAAGTCAAAATGCGCCGCGCTTACCTGCAAAGTTCCGTTGACACCTGCGCGTGAAAACGTCACCTCGTCGGCGGCGTCGCCTTCTTGGTAAACGCAGTCCATGCCAAATTCGGCCTCGGCCTGCTCGGCCCACTTGAAGGCGATTCTGCGCGCCTTGGCCAGGCCCAGCGTGTGCTTGCGCACGATGTGTAGTTCTGCCATATCAATCTGTTGAAAAATACCAATCCGAAAAAATCCGTTAGGCGCACCTTTGGTGCTGCTTGGGTGTCAGCGGTGCATTTGCGGCCGTCCCAAGCCCTAATGGATTTCCTCGGCTAAAAATGCCTGGCTGTCACTGCGAAACTGTTCCTGGCTTGGCAGGCCGGGGGTCAGCGCCTTCAGCACCAACTGTCGTCGTTGCGCATCCAACTGCGCCAGGTTACGCACCGCATCATAAAACCTGCGCCAGTCGCGGCCCTCGCGCGCAAACAGCGCCTCAAATGCGCTCACCCACTCGTCGTAACTGCCTTGCACGGCCAGCGCGGCGTTGTTGGCGTGTGCCACCCAATCGTCGTAGCCACCGTAACCACCCCAACCACTTTTGAGCGTCGCATAGCCAGCACGGAAGTCAGAAAACGCTTTGTTTTTCATGGCTATCAGCGCTTGTTCGGTAAGGGCTGAACGGCTATTTTCTTTATAAATCGCAAGCAAGTTCTGCCGCGTGCGCCGGGTCAGGTCACGCAACTGGGTACGGCGCATGTCCAACACCTCAAAGGTTTCGCGCTGCGCCACTGTCGCCTGCTGCGCCAGCCAGCGCGCACCCCCCAGACGCTCCACTGCCGTGGCAAACGATTCATTAAAGGCGGTGTCGTCGGGCGCAAACACCACCTGATGCGCCAGCTCATGAAACATCAATCGCGCCAGCTCGCCGTCCGGGTAGTTCACAAACGTGCTGAGCATCGGGTCGCCACCCAACCAGTTGCTCCAGCCCAGCGTCGAATACGCTGGCACGCCATAAACGCTCACTTCCAGCCCTTGCGCTTGCAGTTGCGCCGCCAGTGCCTGTGCATCCGCCTGCGCAAAATAGCCTCGGTACGCCACACACCCCACCACCGCAAAACACCAGGTCTTGAGCGTGAGTGAGTCAGCGGGCGCAGCTACCACATTCCACACCACATAGGGCCGCTCCAGCGCTGCGTAGCGCTGGTAGCTGGCGTTGTCTGGCAGCTGCAAATCCGCCACGGCAAAGCGCCGTACCGACTGCACCTGTCGCAAGCGCTGCCGCAGAGCAGGCACAGTGGCTGGGTCAGCCAGCCAGTCGTCAATCGGTCGCGCTGCGGCCATCAGCTTGACGTGCCCAGCAACCGACTGGGCCAGGTAACTCACATCGGCGCAGGCACTCAAAACCAGCGGTAACAGCAGCACCAGTGCCCACCGTGCCCGCCAGAGGCTACGATGGGGCACCATCCGACTCACCCACACGCGAAGGCCCGCCATGCTGTACAAGTTCAAATCCAAAGTCACCGGGAACGTGATTATGTTGCAGCCCAACGGCGAGCGGCTGCTGGAGATCATCGGCAAACGCGACGCCAACGAGCCCGCTGTCAAAGGCATCTTGCTGCCCGAACAGATGTCGCACGCGCTGGCGGCCATCGACGCGGCCATTACGCAAGAAGAGGCGGCGCGGCGCGCAGCAGTTGCACAGGCACAGCAAGACGGCGCGCCGCCACCGCGCTTTGATGCCATTGGCTTGCGTCAGCGCGCGCTGCCGCTGGTCGAGATGATCCAGCGCTGTCTGAAAGCCCAGGAGCCGATCGTCTGGGGGGTCTGAGCGCAGTCCGTTTTGCCTACTGGTAGCTGCGCGCGTCTTCAATCACCTTGCCGTCATTGGGCAAGGTGCCGGGCTGTACTACTTCAACCAGGCCGCGCAGTTTGGTCACATCGCGGATCGCGTCGGTCACTTTTTGCACCAGACTGTCCGGGCCGCTACACGCCGATTCGACCTTGAGCGTCATCGCGTCGTTGGCCATGGCACCCGTCACCACCAGGCGCGCCTTGGACACCTCGGGGAATCGTTTAACGATCTGGTCCACCTGCCCGGGATGCACAAACATGCCACGAATCTTGGTGGTCTGGTCGGCGCGCCCCATCCAGCCCTTGATGCGCAAATTGGTGCGTCCGGTTGGGCAAGGCCCGGACAACACCGCCGACAGGTCACCGGTGCCAAAGCGGATCAGCGGATAAGTCGGGTTGAGCGTGGTCACCACCACCTCACCCACTTCACCCTCGGGCACGGGGTCGCCGGTGCCCGGGCGCACGATTTCAACGATCACACCTTCGTCCAGCACCAACCCTTCACGCGCGGTCGTCTCATAAGCGATCAGTCCCAGATCGGCGGTGGCGTAGCACTGGTAACCGGCCACACCGCGCGCGGCAAACCAGTCACGCAGGCTCGGTGGAAACGCCTCACCGCCAAACATGGCCTTGGTCACGCTGGGCAACGCCGTGCCCATCTCGGCGGCTTTTTCAAGGATGATGCGCAAGAAACTGGGCGTACCAATGTAGCCTGCGGGTTTGAGCTCGGCCATGGCCTGTACCTGCTGCTCGGTCTGGCCGGTGCCGCCGGGAAACACCGTACAGCCTAATGCGTGGGCGCCGGTTTCCATCATGGAGCCGGCCGGTACAAAGTGGTAGCTGAAGCTGTTGTGAATCAGCTCGCCGGGCCGGAAACCGGCGGCAAAAATGGCCCGCGCCATACGCCAGTAGTCGCGCGCCGTACCCTCGGGCTCGTAGATCGGGCCCGGGCTGGCAAAGACGCGTGGCAAGGTCGCGCCAAAGCCTGAAGCGCAAAAGCCACCAAAGGCGCTGCCGCCCTGCGCGCGGCTGGACAGTTGGAGCTCCAGCAGCTCGTGCTTGCGTGTCACCGGCAATGTCGCCAAGGCCGCGCGGCTGCTGACCTGCGCCGGGTTCACGTCCTTCAAAATATCCGCAAACGCCGGTGACGCCAGCTTGGCGTGCGCCACCTGCAAGGGCAAGGCCTTGAGCAGCGCGGCTTCGCGCTCGCACGGGTCACGCGTTTCCAACGCATCAAAATAATCGCTCATTTTTATATTCCTGAAAAACCAAGATTCATGTCCAGGCAAGCACCGACATCAGAGCACCATCACCAGAAGTGCAACGGCAGTACGATCCATGGGCTCCAAGGTGCATGGCCTGGCTCGCAATGACAAACTCTGCGCCTTGACCAGACTCAAGCCAGCCAACGTTTGCGCCGCTTGTAGCTCTTGACGTCCTTGAAACTCTTGCGCTCAGCGCCACCCATACCCAGATAAAACTCTTTCACGTCTTCGTTGCTGGCCAGATAGCTGGCGGCACCGTCCATCACCACCCGGCCCGATTCCATGATGTAGCCGTAATCGGCGTAGCGCAGGGCCATGTTGGTGTTTTGCTCGGCCAGCAAGAACGTGACTTTTTCTTTGGTGTTGAGGTCTTTCACGATCTCGAACACTTCTTCCACAATCTGTGGCGCCAAGCCCATCGACGGCTCGTCGAGCAACACCATGCTGGGGTTGGTCATCAGCGCGCGGCCAATGGCGCACATTTGCTGCTCGCCGCCACTGGTGTAGGCAGCTTGACTGGTACGCCGGGTTTTCAGGCGTGGGAAGTAGGTATAAACCTTGTCAAGATTGGCGGCAATTTCACCTTTGTCTTTACGCGTATAGCTGCCGGTGAGCAGGTTTTCTTCGATGGTCAGATGGGCGAAACAATGTCGGCCTTCCATCACCTGCACCACGCCGCGGTTGACCAGGTCAGCCGGTGACAGGTTTTCGATGCGCTGGCCGCGCAACTCAATGCTGCCCTTGGTGACCTCGCCACGCTCGCCACGCAGCAGATTTGACACCGCGCGCAGCGTGGTCGTCTTGCCGGCCCCATTACCGCCCAGGATGGCCACAATGTTGCCCTCGGGCACATTCAGCGACACGCCTTTGAGCACCAGGATCACGTGGTTGTAAATGACCTCGATGCCATTCACATTCAAAACGATGTTTTTTGATTCACTCATAGTGTTCATTCCATTCAAACCAGATGAAAGCACCGTTTAACGACACTTTCATCTGATGGCTATCAAGCAAAGCAAGCCACCAAACCAGTGCAATGAATGCGCATACAGATCGGAGATCTGCCACCTTCCGGCGCACCAACACCGCACCAAAAACACTGACCGCTTGTGCACTGATGCCCCCCGCCAGAAACACCGCAGATCTGGCTTTGCCAGTCCGCTGGTGTTGCCCCCTTGAGGGGCTGAGGCCAGCGGCTCCAAACCTGCCTGCGCAGGTTTGGACTGGCCGAAGAGCCCCAGCTCTGCTGGCTGGCACGATGGGCGGACACACGCAGTGCGCGAAGCCTGGGGGTGTGCTTAGCTCTGGCAGTCGGCCGGCGTGCGCGGTGTCAGCTTCTTGTCGGCGGCGTACTTGGCAGCGGTTTTCTTGACCAACGGCTTGAGCACCTGCTCGTCGGCTTGCAGCCAATCTGAAGTGAAGTTCCACTTCTTGCCATCCCAAGTGTGGATACGCGCCCAGTTGGCACCCATGTGGTCGGCACAACTGGTGCTAACCGGGCGCATCACCCCAGCAAAGCCCAGTGCATCCAGCTTTTTCTGCGTCAGATCCAGGTTTTCATAACCCCAGCGTGCTTGTTCACCCGACACCCACTTGCCCTTGCCATAGCGCTCTTGTGCCTTACGCACCCCTTCGACCGCCAACATGGCGCTTAAAGCACCGCGCATGTACAACACCTGCCCAACTTCTTCTTTTGGACCGGTACCCTGGCCCTTGGCGTGCACTTTTTCCAAAATTTCTTTGACTACCTTGGAATTGGGCTCGGCGCCGTGCTGCAACGTCACCGCGTTGTAACCCTTGGCCCCTTCACCCACGTCTTTCACGTCCGGCTCAGCACCCGACCACCACACGCCGTACATCTTCTCACGCGGGTAACCGGTGGCTTGCGCTTCCTTGAGCGAGGTCGAATTCATCACACCCCAGCCCCACAGGAACACATAGTCTGGCCGTGCCTGGCGAATTTGCAGCCAGGTGGCCTTTTGCTCTACGCCAGGGTGTGCCACCGGCAACAATTGCAGGCTGAAGCCGTGCATGGCGGCGCGCTCTTGCAACAGCGCAATAGGTTCCTTGCCGTACGGTGAATCGTGATAAACCAACGCCAGTTTCTTGCCCTTGAGCTTATCCAAGCCGCCTTCCTTCTTGGCAATGGTTTGCACCAAGGCGTCGGCCGCCAGCCAGTAGCTGCCCACCAGCGGGAAGTTCCACTTGAACACCGTGCCGTCCTGACTTTCGCTGCGGCCATAGCCTGCGGTGATGAGCGGAATCTTGTCAACCGGGGCTTTTTCAGTCAAGGCAAAGGTGATGCCGGTGGACAGCGGCTGGAACACCGTAGCACCGCCGTGTTTGCCTTTCAGGCGTTCGTAACATTCCACACCGCGGTCGGTGGCGTAGCCGGTTTCGCACTCTTCATAGATGATCTTCACGCCATTGATACCACCACGGGCGTTGACCAGTTTGAGGTAATCGGCGTAGCCGTTGGCCCATGGCACGCCGTTGGGGGCGTAGGCACCGGTGCGGTACGGCAGGCCCGGGAAAAATTGTTCCTTGGGCTGGGCGAATGTGCTGGCACCGACCGCTGCCATCAGTGCCGCGAGGGCGATGTGTTTCACTTTCATACAAGTCTCCTGAAGTAGTAATGCACCGAAGTGCTTGGGTTGACGAAACGAAAATCTCAGTGAGGGAACGGCCACAAACGCAGCTTTTGCTTACCGGTGGACCACAGCTTGGCCAGGCCGTGCGGCTCGACAATCAAAAACCAGACGATCAACGCGCCAAAAATGATCAACTCGGTATGCGAGATACCCGAGGTAGAAATTTCAACGCCCACCAGATTGCCGACAAACGGAAGGAACTGGTTCAAAAAGATCGGCAACACGACAATGAACGCAGCACCAAAAAAGCTGCCCATGATCGAGCCCATGCCGCCAATGATGACCATGAACAGCAGCTTGAACGAGATATCGACGGAAAACGCCGCCGGCTCCCACGCGCTCAGGTGCACAAAGCCCCACATGGCCCCGGCCACGCCCACAATGAACGAGCTGACGGCGAAAGCGGTCAGCTTGGCGTACATCGGGCGGATACCGATCACCGCAGCGGCCACGTCCATGTCGCGGATCGCCATCCACTCGCGCCCAATGGCCGAACGTACCAGGTTTTTGCACGCCAGCGCCAGCACCACCAGCACCGTCAGGCAAAACAGGTACTTGGAAATCGGGCTGGCAATGGGCATGCCAAATACCTGAAGATCAGACACCTGCACCGACCCAGAAGGCGCGTCGTTGGTGAACCACTTGATGCGCAAGAACATCCAGTCGGAAAAAAACTGCGCCGCCAGCGTGGCCACCGCCAGGTACAAGCCCTTCACGCGCAAACTCGGCAGACCAAACAAAATGCCAAACACCGAAGCGCACACGCCACCTAACAACAACGCCAGCAACAACGGCATACCTGGCACGCGCACAAAGAAGTTGAACGCTGCATACGCGCCCACGGCCATGAAGGCGCCCGAGCCCAGTGAGATCTGGCCACAGTAACCGACCAGAATATTCACCCCCAGAGCGGCCAGCGACATGATGACAAACGGAATCAAAATGGCGCGGAACATGTATTCGCTGGTAACCATCGGTACCACCAGAAAGGCCGCGGCAATCAGCAACACAATGGCAATGCGGTCTTGCGTGATGGCAAAGATCTGCTGATCTGCCCGGTAGCTGGTTTTGAACTGGCCATTTTCTCTGTAAAACATAGGTTTCTCTAATCAGTTGGGGACAGAGCTAAAGATCTGTCCCGCAAGGTCAACATCCCACATCCGACAATCAGTTGAGGACAGAGCAAATTTGCTACGCAAATCTTGGTCTGTCCCGCAAGGTTTCACACTCGATCAATAATCTTCTCGCCAAACAAGCCTTGCGGCCGGAACAGCAGGAACACCAGAGCCAGCACGTAGGCGAACCAGATTTCAATGCCACCACCGACGTACGGGCCCAAATAAACTTCTGAGAGTTTCTCGCCGACCCCGATGATCAGGCCGCCCACAATGGCGCCCGGTACCGAGGTCAGTCCACCCAGAATGACCACCGGTAGCGCGCGCATGGCCACCGTGGTCAGCGAAAACTGCACGCCCAGTTTGCTGCCCCAGATCATGCCCGCCACCAGCGCCACCACACCGGCCACGCACCAGACGATGAACCAGATGCGGTTCAGCGGAATACCGATGCTTTGCGCGGCCTGGTGGTCATCAGCCACCGCGCGTAGTGCGCGACCGGTCACGGTTTTCTGGAAAAACAGCGTCAGCAAGCCCACCAGCACGGCAGCAATGACGGCCGCGTACAAGTCTTCCTTGTTGAGCATCACACCGCCGTCGAACACGCTCTCAAAAGCCATGACCGGGTCTTTGGGCATACCCACGTCAATCTTGTAAATGTCGCTGCCAAAAATGGTCTGGCCCATGCCGTCAAGAAAGTAGCTGATGCCCAGCGTGGCCATCAGCAGCGTAGTGCCTTCCTGATTGACCAGATAACGCAGCGCGAGGCGCTCGATCAGCCAGGCTACGATGAACATGACCGCACCCGCCGCAACAAAGGCGATCAGATTGGCAACGATCGCGTTATCGATGCCCGCGTACAGCGGCAACCACTCGGCAAAGCGCGCCATCGCCAGCGCGGCAAACAACACCATCGCGCCCTGGGCAAAGTTGAATACGCCGCTGGCCTTGTAAATGAGCACAAAGCCCAGCGCCACCAACGAATACAACATACCGGCCATCAGGCCACCCAAAAGCGTTTCTAAAAAGAATCCCATGTTGATCTTCCTTAATGTCCGGTGCCAAGGTAGGCGCTGATCACATCCGGGTTGGTGCGCACCTCGTCGGGTGAGCCGTCGCCGATCTTCTTGCCGTAATCGAGCACCACTACGCGGTCGCTGATGTCCATCACCACACCCATATCGTGTTCAATCAGTACGATGGTGGTGCCAAACTCTTCGTTGACATCGAGCACAAAGCGGCACATGTCCTGCTTTTCTTCGACATTCATGCCGGCCATGGGCTCGTCCAGCAACAGCAACTGCGGCTCCATGGCCAGTGCCCGACCCAAGTCCACGCGCTTTTGCAAGCCGTAGGGCAACTGCCCCACCGGGGTTTTGCGATGCGCCTGAATCTCCAGAAAGTCGATGATGTGCTCGACAAATTCGCGGTGTTGTTCTTCTTCACGCTGCGCCGGTCCAATGCGCAAGGCTTGCAAAAACAGGTTGCTTTTGATGCGCAGGTTGCGCCCGGTCATGATGTTGTCGATCACGCTCATGCCCTTGAACAGCGCCAGACTCTGGAACGTGCGGCCAATGCCCATCGTGGCCACCTGGTGGCTGTCCATGTGGCTGAATTTCTGGCCCCGGAACGTTATGGCGCCTTGCTGCGGACTATAGACGCCGTTGATGCAGTTGAGCATCGAGCTCTTGCCGGCACCATTCGGGCCGATGATGGAACGCACCTCGTGCTCGCGCACGTCAAATGAAATGTCAGTCAGTGCCTTGACGCCGCCAAAACTCAAAGAGATGTTTTGCACATCCAGGATCACATCGCCAATTTGTTTAGTTGCCATGGTTTCTTCTCAAAGACAGGTCATCAGGCCGCAGCCTTGACCGGGGCAAATGTCTTGGCATCGTCAATGCGCAGCGTGGCGCTGACCTTGCCGGTGCGGCCGTCCTCAAACTTGACCTGGGTTTCGACGTATTGCTCGGTTTTGCCACCGTACAGGGCGTCGATCAGCACGTCATATTTGTCGGCGATGAAGCCGCGACGCACCTTGTTGGTGCGCGTCAGTTCGCCGTCGTCGGCGTCAAGTTCTTTGTGCAGCACCAGAAAGCGGCTGATCTGTGAGCCCGCCAGCAGCTTGTCGGCGCTCAGGTCGGCGTTGACTTTTTCGACGCATTCCTTGACCAGTTGATAGACCTCAGACTTTTGCGCCAGGTCGGTGTAGCCGGCGTACGGCAGGTTGCGCCGCTCGGCCCAGTTGCCCACCGCAGAAAAATCGATGTTGATCATCACGCAGACTTTTTCGCGGCCGTCGCCGTAGGCCACCACCTCTTTGATGTGCGGGAAAAACTTGAGCTTGTTTTCGACGTACTTGGGTGCAAACATGGCGCCGTCAAAGGCCCCGCCTTTGACGCGTCCCACGTCTTTCACGCGGTCGATGATCTTCAGGTGGCCGTGCGCGTCCAGAAAGCCGGCGTCGCTGGTGTGGTACCAGCCGTCGGGCGTGAGCACTTCGGCGGTGGCCTCGGGGTTCTTGAAATAACCTTTGAGCAGGCCGGGCGACTTGATCAGCACCTCGCCGTTGTCGGCCACCTTGATCTCGACCCCCTTGCATGGCACACCCACGGTGTCAGCGCGTGCTTCGTTGTCGGGCTGCAAGCAGACAAACACGGCGGTTTCGGTGGAGCCGTACAACTGCTTGAGATTGATGCCGATGGAGCGGTAAAAGCTGAACAGATCCGGCCCGATCGCTTCGCCTGCGGTGTAGGCCACGCGCACCCGACTGAAGCCCAGATTGTTGCGCAGCGGACCATACACCAAGGCGTTGCCAAAGGCGTACAAAATGCGGTCACCCAGCCCGACGCTTTCGCCGTCCATCAGCTTGGGGCCAACCTTTTTCGCCACTTCCATGAAGTAATTGAACATCGTGCGCTTGAGGCTGCCCGCGTCTTCCATGCGGATCATGACGCTGGTGAGCATGCCCTCAAACACGCGCGGCGGCGCAAAGTAATAGGTGGGGCCAATTTCCTTCAGGTCGATGTTGACGGTGGTGGCGTCTTCGGGGCAGTTGACCACGTAGCCGCACGACAGCCACTGCGCGTAGGAAAAAATGTTTTGCCCGATCCACGCCGGTGGCAAATAGGCCAGCACGTCTTCATGGGTCGTGAGCTTGTCAAATTCGGCCCCGGCGCGGGCGCGGTTGAGCAGGCTGTCATGGGTGTGCACCACGCCCTTGGGGTTGCCGGTCGTGCCCGAGGTGAAGAACATTGACGCCACGTCGTCGGGCTTGACTTTGGCGACTTCGGCCTTGAAGAACCCCGGGGATTTTTCAGCGTAAGACTGACCCTCGGCCAGCAATTCGTCCATCGACTGCAGGCCCGTTTCTTCGTAGTTGCGCAGGCCACGCGGATCGTCAAAGTAGATGTGCGCCAGTTGCGGGCAGTCGGCGCGGATTTCGAGCAGCTTGTCCACTTGCTCCTGGTCTTCGGCAAAGGCAAACTTGGCTTCGGCGTTGTTGATGGGGTAAGTGCACTCCAGCGCCGCCGCGTCCTGGTACAACGCAATCGGCACCGCACCGATCGACTGTGCGGCCAACATGGTGGCGTACAGGCGCGGGCGATTGGCACCAATCACAATCATGTGGTCGTGCTGACGCAAGCCCGCCTGGTACAGACCACAGGCGAGTTGTTCGACCAGTTGCGCCAGGTCGGCCCAGGAGAGGGCCTGCCAGATCCCGTATTCTTTTTCACGCATCGCCGTGGCCGTGGGCCGCTGGCTGGCATGCTGCAACAAAAGTTGCGGAAAAGTTGTTTGCATTGAGTTGCCTTGTCTTCAAAACACGGTGTACGTGCCAAGCACATGCACCAACCAATGGGCGCGATGATAGGGATTGATTTGACGTTATGTTGTCGTTTGGACGACAATTTGACGTAATCCAACTAGGTGTTTTCCCTGTTGGCGTCGCCGCTTCATGCGGCGTGCGTCAATTGTTCGAGGATGTTTGATGACACAAGAAGCATCACTGTTTCAACGCAGACGGTCGTTGACAAGCGCAGAATTGGCCGTCATACCGTGGTTCAAATTGCTCTTGCCCGACGAGCGTGAACGCGCCGCTTCGGATTTGAAGGTGACTGACGCCAAACCGGGCGACTACGTTTGCCGCACCGGCCGCCCGGTGACGTACTGGTTTGGCGTGATTGATGGTCTGCTCAAGATGAGTACCGATAACGCCGAGGGCCAGACCATGACCTTTACCGGCATCCCGCCGGGTGGCTGGTTTGGCGAAGGAACGGCATTAAAGCGCGAGGCTTATCGTTACAACATCCAGGCGCTGCGTAAAAGCATGGTGGCAGGGCTGCACGTTGATACGTTCCACTGGCTGTTGGACCATTCGATCGGTTTTAACCGTTTTGTCATGAACCAGCTCAACGAGCGCCTGGGCCAGTTTATCGCCGCGCGCGAGATCGACCGCATGACCAACCCCGACATTCGCGTGGCGCGCTCTCTGGCCGCGCTGTTCAACCCGGTGCTGTACCCCGGCCTGGGCACCATACTGCGCATCACCCAGCAGGAGTTGGCGTATCTGGTGGGCCTGTCACGCCAGCGCGTCAATCAAGCGCTGACCACGCTGACGGAACAAGGCGCCATCGCAGTTGAATACGGCGGCCTGCGCGTGACCGACTTGCAAGCGCTGCGCACGGGAATTTTTTAGTCACTAAAAAGTCAAGTTTTGGTAAATCGTGCGAAGACTTTGGTCGTGCAAGACCGGGTTCATCAATTTTGGCTTGTTCGGTTCGGCAGACTGGGTGTCAAAGCCGACTGTGATCCTGATCCTGCACGTGCCAGACGCTTTTCGCAGGAACGCAGACTTATAGGGCACCTGGCAGAAGCCTCGATTTATTGAAAAATCGCAGAACTTACATTTTAGAAAACCAAGATCAAACTGCCACGCAACTCGCCTCACCATCCATCTGTGCCCTCATGAACTTTCTCGGTAAAAGTCACCAGACGGGTAGCCTCAAGCCCCCAGGATTTTTGTCAATGCGTCAAACCCATCGACGACGATATCGCAATCCGGGTGGGGGGTGGGGTCGGGCGGTCCCTCGGGGCCCCATTCTTCCGGTCGGCGAACAAAGGCAGTTTTAAAACCGCAAGCTCGGGCGGCAGTCAGATCGAAGTTATGACAGGCGACCATCAAAATTTCGGAAGGCTCTATTCCCAGCCATTGTGCCGTTTTCAAATAGGCTTGCGGGTTGGGTTTATAAACGCCGATCATTTCGCATGAAATCACGACATCCCAATCCAGGTCGTTTTTTCGGGACACGTCCAGCACCAAGGACACCGGCAACATGGTAAAAGAAATGGCCGGAAGCTTTTGCCGGATTCGCGCCAGGGCGGGCGGGAAGTCCGGCCAACAAGCGAGTTCGTGCCAGGCATGAAAAATCTGCCAGCGTTCTTGGGTATCAAATTGCAGCAAACTGTATTTCGCCAACACTTCATTGAGCGCAGTGCGATGGACATCGTCCATGTTGAAGGCCGGTTGAATCTGCCCAACAATACCCTTCATGGCAAGACGGCGATAGTCGTTGGTGACTGCGTGCCAGTCCAGTGACATACCGTGATGGAGTCCCGCTTTTTGAAAAGAACTACAGAGACCACTGTGCCAGTCCAGAATGGTGCCACCGGTATCGAATGTGAGTGCTCTGACTTGCATGTTGACCCCATGATGTGAATTTAGCCGCCACCGCGTTGCGTACCCAGATCAAAAACGTTTTTGCACGGTGTAGGGTTGGATATCGGAGAACCCAGCGTACTCAGAAAATACACTGAATCGAGGTATCGTCAATAGGGCAATACGAGCATCGGGCATCGGTGACCACCGCAATTTCAGCACGCCCAGCAGGACGGCGGCGCATTTTGCATGCGCTGCATTTTACCGGTCGGCGTCTGCGCCTGGTTTGATTTTTGAAGCAAATTTGGTTTCAAGCCCTTACCATTCAAGCGTAATTAGCTACAATTTCAATACTATGACCGCACCTCAACGCCCTGTCTTTCGTCGTGCCGCGCCAGCCACTGGCAAGGCACCGATCCCCGCTGGCCAAAGCAACACGGCGGCCTATGGCGCGGGCGGCACGCTGCGTCTGAACAAACGCATGGCCGAACTGGGTCTGGCTTCGCGCCGCGAGGCCGACGACTGGATTGCCAAAGGCTGGGTCAAGGTCAACGGTCGGGTGGCCGAGATGGGCATGCAGGTGCTGCCCGACGTGCGCATCGACATCGACGCGCAGGCCAAAGGCCAGCAAGCCAAACAGGTCACGGTACTGATCAACAAGCCGCTGGGTCTGGTCAGCGGCCAAGCCGAAGACGGCCACCAACCCGCCATCACGCTGGTGCAGCCGCAAAACCGCTGGGATGAGGACAACGCGCGTTTTTTCTTTCACCCCAGCCAGCTCAAAAGCCTGGTGCCCGCCGGGCGGCTCGACATCGATTCCACCGGCCTGCTGGTGCTCACGCAAGACGGCCGGGTAGCGCGCCAGTTGATTGGTGAAGACGCCAGCATGGAAAAAGAATACCTGGTGCGCGTGCTCTACACCGGCGTGGCCAATGCTGCGGCAGCCGACTCGGCGGCGGCCACCTATGCCGCTGCGCCAGGTGCCGCGGCGCGCATGGCACAGGCGGCACAGCAAGCGCGGACCGGCCAGGTCACGCAACTGAGCCGTATCGACGACGATGACCCGGTGAGTCAGGACGTGCAGTCCGTGTTCCCCGCAGACAAGCTGGCGCTGTTGCGCCACGGCCTGAAATTGGACGGCCAGGCGCTGCAACCGGCCCAGGTGGAATGGCAAAACCCCGAGCAGTTGCGCTTTGTGCTGACCGAGGGCAAAAAACGCCAGATTCGCCGCATGTGCGAGCAGGTTGGCCTGAAAGTGGTCGGTTTGAAGCGCGTGCGCGTCGGCCGTGTCATGCTGGGCAATTTGCCGCTGGGGCAGTGGCGCTACCTGCAACCACATGAGCGGTTTTAACCCTTGCAAAACCCCGTGGCGTATGATTCTGGTCAAGCCCTGACCTTGTTCAATCTGCCGCCATGACAAGTCATTCATCCGAGACACTCAAGCGCGTCAGCGGCTGGCAGCTCAACGCCCTGATCATCGTCAGCACGGTGATCCTGACCAACGTGGTGGTGACCCTGGTGGACTGGTTGCTGCTGGCTCGGGTGTCGTCAGACACCTTGAAGGTCAGCACGCTCTCCGGGCTGATCATTGCCACCCTGGTGGTGAGCGTGACCGGCAAGCTGCGCGCGCGCATTGCGGCGGCCAACCAGCACCAACTCGAGCTTGGCATTGAGCGCGCGCAAAGCCACTTGGCGCTGGCCATTGAGTCGGCCCAAATGATTTTCTGGGAATTCAATTTGGTCAGCGGCGAGTTCTACTACGACAAAAGTAGCCTGGTGCGGCTAGGCTTGCCGTTGGATGTTGCGGCCAATACTTTCACAGACTGGCTGGCCTTGGTGCACCCGGATGACCACGCCTCTTTCATGCAAAATTTTCAGGCGGCGCTGGCCCCAGGTGCACCCGACTTCCGCTTTGATTACCGGATGCGGCAAGCCGACGACAGTTGGCGCTGGGTGCACTCCCGAGGGCGTGTCAAGGAACGCGATAGGCAGGGCATACCGGTGCTGGCTGTCGGCAGCACGATCAATATCAACCAGCGCAAGCAGGCCGAATTGGCGTTGCACACTAGCGAGCAGCGTAGCCAGGCGCTGTCGAGACTGCTGCGCCTGGTCGCAGACAACGTGCCCGACATGATCTGGGCCAAAGACCTCAACAAGCGCTACCTGTTTGCCAACAAAGCGATCTGTGAACAGCTCTTGCTGGCGCAAGACACCGACGAACCGGTTGGCAAGAACGCCCTGTTTTTTGCCCAGCGCCAGCGCGCCAGCCATCCAGACAACCCCCATTGGCACACCTTTGGTGAGCTGTGCCAGGACAGTGATGCCCTCACTCTGACCAGCGGTCAAGCCGGTCAGTTTGACGAATTTGGCAATGTGTGCGGCCAGCCGCTGTATCTGGATGTGCGCAAAGCGCCGCTGACTGACGAACACGGTCAGGTCATTGGTGTGGTAGGCACTGCCCGCGATGTGACAGTAGAGCGCGCCACGCAAGAAAAGCTGCGCATCGCCGCCGCCGTGCTGGCCAACAGCAGCGAGGCACTTGTCCTGTCAGATGCCAATAACCACATCATCGATGTCAACCCGGCTTACACCCGCCTGACCGGCTACACGTTAGCCGAAGTAGCCGGCAAAGACCCAGGAATTTTGCATTCTGGCAAACATGACAAGGCCTTTTACCGGAACATGTGGGCGCAAATTAATGCCACCGGAAGCTGGCAGGGCGAGATCTGGAACCGGCGCAAAGACGGCCAAATCTATGCCGAGTGGCTGACCATCAACACGCTTTACAACGATGATGCCAGCGTGCACCGGCGGGTCGCGCTGTTCAGCGACATCACCGACAAAAAGCGCGCCCAAGAGCTGGTCTGGACGCAAGCCAATTTTGATGCGTTGACCGGTTTGCCGAATCGGCGCATGTTTTTAAACCGGCTCGAGCACGACCTAAAAAAAGCCCATCGCGGTGACTTTCAACTGGCGCTGATGTTTATTGACCTGGACCACTTCAAGGAAATCAACGACACCCTGGGGCACGACGTCGGCGACGCGCTGCTCCGGCAGGCCGGTGCACGCATTGCCGCTTGTGCGCGTGAATCTGACACCGTGGCGCGCATCGGCGGTGACGAGTTCATGGTGATTTTTGCCGAGCTGGCCGAGCGCTCTGGCATTGACCGCGTGGCGCAACATATTTTGGCCAGCTTGGCGCAACCGTTCGAGTTGGCACCGGGCCCCTGCTGCGTGTCGGCCAGCATTGGCATCACGCTCTACCCGAGTGACGCCACCCGTCTGGAAGACCTGATGAAAACCGCCGACCAAGCGATGTACGTAGCCAAAGACGCCGGGCGCAACCGTTTCAGCTATTTCACCCGCGCCACGTAACCAGCGGCGTTGTACCGACTGCACCGGCAAGACGGCTTGCACCAGGCAAGGTGACCTTGATGACCTCACATTGACAAGAAGCCCTAGACCGCCGCCCCTACCGCTGCCGTGGCGCTGGCCCCACAATGATCGGCATGGCAACTTTACCGACTTCGCCGATCGCGCCGATGACGCGAATCAAGCAGATCGCGCGCCACCTGCGCGCCACTGACCTGCGCGCGGCAGCGCAACTGGCCACACAGGCGACACACGCCATCACCCGCATCAGCGAAGGCGTGCACCAGTCGGTCTGGCGCACGCTGGGCGTGCCCGGCGGCGCCAGAGCAGACCAGACACGCGGTCTGACCGGGCTGATTTACCAAAGCATCCACAGCGCCACAGATTTGATGGGTCGGGCGCTGGAATCTGCCCTGTCGCAACTGGAGCCAACGCTGCGACGCCTTCAGACCCAAGCCGACGAGTCCGCCGAGCGGGTGGCCTTCATCGCGGCACTCAACGGTGTCATGGGCGACCGCCTGGCCGCCAGCGGCAACGCGCTGGCGCTGCCCATGACGATGCGTTTTAAAGTGCTATCTGCCCAATGTTCTAAAGGGCTGGAAGCTAATTTAGCGATCAACCAGCAGATCCCGAGCGCAACACCGAAGCTGCTGTTGGTAATCCACGGCCTGTGCATGAACGATCTGCAGTTCGACGCTCAGCACGCCGGCCGACCCGTGAACCACGCCACGGCGCTGGCACAGGCGCTGGGCTACACGCCGGTTTACCTGCGCTACAACACGGGGCTGCACATCTCGCAAAATGGTCAGCAACTGGCTGCACAGCTGGAGAACCTGGTGGCGCGCTGGCCCATGGCGCTGGAACGCATCAGCGTGCTGGCGCACAGCATGGGTGGGCTGGTGATGCGCAGCGCGTTGCATCAGGCAACCCTGGCAGGCATGCACTGGCCGCAGCACTTGAAGAACATCATTTTCCTGGGTACACCGCACCACGGCGCTCCACTGGAGCGCGCGGGCAACTGGGTCGATGTGCTATTGGGCAGCACCCCTTACAGCCGACCGTTTGCCAAGCTCGGCCAACTGCGCAGCGCTGGCGTGACCGATCTGCGCCACGGCGTGGTGCTAGGCGAAGACTGGCAAGGGCGCGACCGTTTTGACCACCACGGCGACCCGCGCACCCCCCTGCCGCTGCCAGCTGATGTAGCCTGCTTTACCGTAGCGGCCACACTGGCCGCGCGCCGTGGCGTGGTGGCAGAGCGTCTGCTGGGTGACAGCTTGGTGCCGCTGCGCAGCGCGCTGGGCCAGCACGACGACCCGCGCCACCAGCTGCACTTTGCCCCTGAGCGCCAGTTGCTGCTGTACCGCACCGGCCACCTGCAACTGCTCGCCAGCCCGGCGGTGACGCAACAACTGCTGCGCTGGTTGGGGTCGTAGCCCCGCGCTTCTGGCCATCGCGTCAGGGTGCGCCAAATGCGTGGTCAAGCCAGTCGTAAACTGTCAGCCCACGTCCACTCGCGCCCCCAGCCCGCCCATGAACACCTTGCCCGACCTGCCCTGCTACCTCAACGGCGACTACACCACACTGCCGCACGCCAAGGTCAGCGTGATGGACCATGGCTTTATTTTTGGCGACGGCATTTATGAGGTGGTGCCGGTCTATGGTGGGCGGCTGTTTCGCTTTGACCAGCACATGGTCCGGCTCACGCGCAGCCTCAAGGAAACCCGCATCCACAACCCGTTCACGGCCGGGGAATGGGCTGAAATTGCACTTAAATTAGTAGCTTCTTACGCAGAACAGACGGTGTCCAAGGTCGAAAATACCGATCAAATGGTGTACTTCCAGATCACCCGGGGCGTGGCGCTGCGCGACCATGTCATGCCCACCGACATCACGCCCACGGTGTTTGCCATGAGCAACGTACTCAAACCCGCCAATGACGCGCAGCGCCAGCAGGGTGTGGCGTGCATCACCGCCGACGACTTCCGCTGGGAAAAAGCGCACATCAAAAGCGTGAGCCTGCTCGGCGCCGTGTTGGCGCGCCAGATGAGCTTTGATGTGGGCGCCACAGAAACCATCATGTTCCGCCACGGCCACCGCAGCGAAGCCGCCGCCAGCAACGTCTGGGTGGTCAAAAACGGCGTCGTCATCGGCCCGCCCAAAGACCATCTGGTGCTCGAAGGCATCCGCTACGGCTTGATCGAAGAACTCTGCCAAGCCCAGGGCATCCCGTTTGAACTGCGCCCGATCCGCTGCGCCGAGGTGTTTACCGCCGACGAGGTGATGCTGTCGTCTGCCACCAAAGAGGTGCTGCCGGTGACGCGCATCGACGGCAAGCCGGTCGGTGCGGGCAAGCCCGGCCCGGTGTATCAGCGCCTGTACCAGGGTTATCAGCTCGCCAAGGAAGCCACCCCCACTTCGGCACCTGCCGGGTCTTGAATTCCTGAACTCCACCACCATGTGCGGCGGTGTTCCCACTGCGGCGTGTGCCTGCCTGCCGCGTTTTCATTCGTCAAACCCCTGTACCAACATGACCAAACAAACCCTCTCCTTTCAGGCTGAAGTGGCGCAACTGCTGCACCTGGTGACGCATTCGCTGTACTCCAACAAAGAGATTTTTCTGCGCGAGCTGATTTCCAACGCGTCGGACGCCTGCGACAAACTGCGCTTTGAAGCCATCAACGACAGCGGTCTGTATGAGAGCGACAGCGAACTCAAGGTCAAGGTCACGTTCGACAAAGACGCCAAAACGCTCACCATCACCGACAACGGCATCGGCATGAGCACGCAAGAGGCCATCGACCACCTGGGGACGATTGCCAAGAGCGGCACCAAAGACTTTGTGAGCAAGCTCAGCGGCGACCAAAAGGCCGACTCGCAGCTCATCGGCCAGTTTGGCGTGGGCTTTTACAGCGGTTTCATCGTGGCCGACAAGATCACGGTGGAGTCGCGCCACGCGGGCATGAAGCCCGAAGAGGGCGTGCGCTGGATCAGCGGTGGCGCGGGCAACTTTGAGGTGGAAGCCATCACCCGGCCCGAGCGCGGCACCAGCGTCATCCTGCACCTGAATGACGACGCGCAAGATTACCTGTCGGCGTGGAAGATCAAGAGCATCATCAGCAAATACTCGGATCACATCAGCCTGCCGATCCTGATGGAAAAAGAAGAATGGAAAGACGGCGAGCTGATCGACCCCAAGGACGAAAAAGGCGGCCGCCAGCCCGGCTCCATGGTCAAGACCGGAGAATGGGAAACCGTCAACAAGGCCAACGCCATCTGGGCGCGCGCCAAAAAAGACATCACACAAGAGCAGTACGACGAGTTTTACAAACAGATCAGTCACGACTTTGAAGCGCCGCTGGCGCACACCCACAACCGGGTCGAAGGCAGCACCGAATACACGCAGTTGCTTTACATCCCCGGCAAGGCGCCGTTTGACCTGTACAACCGTGAAAAATCGGCGGGCGTCAAGCTGTACGTGAAGCGCGTCTTCATCATGGACGACGCTGAGGCGTTGCTGCCCACCTACCTGCGTTTTGTGAAGGGCGTGGTGGACTCAGCCGACCTGCCGCTGAATGTGAGCCGTGAACTGCTGCAAGAAAGCCGCGACGTGAAAGCGATCCGCGAAGGCTGCACCAAGCGCGTGCTGGGCATGCTCGAAGACCTGGCCAAACACGACAAGCTGCCCGAGACCGCGGCCTCAGCCGATGGCGCAGCCGCCGCAGAGGTCACCGACGTCCTGACCGCCGAAGAAAAGGCCGAAGCAGAAAAGAACGCTGGCAAGTACACCAAGTTCTACACCGAATTTGGCGCCGTGCTCAAAGAGGGTCTGGGCGAAGACTTTGCCAACAAGGACCGCATTGCCAAACTGCTGCGTTTTGCCAGTAGCACCACCGACACGGTGAGCGTGAGCCTGGCTGACTACAAGGCGCGCATGAAAGAAGGGCAAGAAGCCATTTACTACATCACCGCCGACACGCTGGCGGCGGCCAAGAACAGCCCGCAGCTCGAAGTGTTCAAGAAGAAAGGCATTGAAGTGCTCTTGATGACCGACCGTGTCGATGAATGGGCGTTGAGCTTTTTGCACGACTTTGACGGCACGCCGCTGCAAAGCGTGGCCAAGGGCGCGGTGGACCTGGGCAAGCTACAGGACGAGGCCGAAAAGAAAGCGGCAGAAGAAGCTGCCGAAGCCTTCAAGCCGCTGCTGGCCAAGATCAAGGAAGCGCTGAAAGACAAAGCCGAAGACGTGCGCGTGACCACGCGTCTGGTGGACAGCCCAGCCTGTCTGGTGGTGCAAGACCAAGGCATGAGCACGCAACTGGCGCGCATGCTCAAGCAGGCCGGTCAGACGGCGCCGCAGGTCAAGCCGATTCTGGAAGTGAACGCGCACCACCCGCTGGTGAAAAAGCTCGACGGTTCGCCCAACTTCTTTGATCTGGTGCACATCCTGTTTGACCAGGCGCTGCTGGCCGAAGGCGGGTTGCCCGACGACCCGGCGGCTTACGTCAAACGCGTCAACACGCTGTTGGTTTAAGGTAATCCGCTCACCCCTTGACCGACACCAGCATCCGCTTCTCGTCGTCGGTCAACGGTTCCAGCTGACGCATCTGCTGCGCCAGCACCTCCAGTGTGGCCTCTGACGCGTCGCGCCCCAGTACTTGGCGCGCCTGGATGCGTGCGCGCAGTTGCTCGGGGCTGGCCTGTGGCGCCAATATGCCAAACTGTGCACCCCGCTCGTGCGCCAGATTTCGGAAGGCGTCACGGTCGGTGCGGCGCAAAAACGTCGCATCGACCACCACCGACCAACCAGCACCAAGCAGGGATGCCGCCGTCTCGCGCAGATGGTCATAGGTGCGCCGATGCGCGTCGGGCGCGTACAGGCCGCTGTTCAAGGCCGAGCTACTGCGCGCCAGCGGCTCCAGCCCAAACAAGCGCTTGCGCTGTACGTCTGCCCGTAAGCGCAAGGTATTTCCATCCCCACTCGATTGCAGCAGTCTGTCGGTCAGCCAGGTCTTGCCGCAGCCGGACAAGCCGTGGGTGACGGTCAGGCGCAGCGCCGGGGGTGCCACCAAACGCTGCGCCAACGCCACTTGCGCGCGCACAGGTGATGCGTCTTCCCCGGTTTGCTGCACCCGTATGGCGGCCACCTTGGCACGCACCAGACAGCGGTACACCGCATAAAAGCGCAGCAGTGCCGCGCTTGGGTAGAAGCCCAGGCAACTGGCCAGCTCGTTGATGAACCAACACGCCAACCCCGGCTGACAGTGCGCCAACAGGTCCTCATAGGTAAACGCCAGGTCGCTGAGCACATCGATCCAGCGCAGCGCGTCGCTGAACTCGATACAGTCAAACGGGCAAACCTGATCGTCCAACAGCACCAGGTTGCCCAGGTGCAGGTCACCATGACATTCACGCACCCAGCCACCCTGCCGACGCGCCTGCATCAAGGGCTGTAGCGCGTCAAACTGCTGCTGCGTCCAGTGTTGCAAGGCATTCAGCGTGGCCTGACTCGCGGCGGCGTCGAGCACACGCCGAAGATCAGGGAAATTGTCCAACGCGTAGTTCAGCGCTTGCGCCGGCGTACCCCACTGCGAAACGGGCGCTACACGCTCTGCGTGTGCGTAGAAATCGTCCAGCGTCTGCGCCAGCGCGCTCAGATGCTGCGGCGTCAGTTCGCCGCGCGCGCACACGTGGTCCAGCCGCGCCGACTCGTCAAAGCGGCGCATGCGCACGGCGTATTCAACGGGTTCGCCAAGAGGTTCAAAACACGGCCCGTTGGGACCACGGTAAATGCTCACCACGTCCAGATACACCTGCGGTGCAAAGCGCTGATTCAGGCGCAGTTCGTCCAGGCAGCGCGCATGGCGCAAGTCCAACGTGCTGAAGTCCAGAAACGACAGCTTGAGCGGCTTTTTGATCTTGTACGCATAGCTGCCTGCCAGCAGCACCCACGAGATATGCGTTTGCACCAGCTCCACCTGCACCGGCTTGTGCGGATAAGCCTGCGGCTGCAGCAAGGCTTGAATCAGCGGTGGCAGGTTAAGGTCCATGCAGGTATCTTAGGCCTGTTAGCCAGCAAGCAGGTCGTGGGGCGGCAAGCTCAGGCCGGCGCATGGTCACTGGGTGGCTCGGGCTGGCGCAAGGGCAGAGTCACTCTGAACGTGCTGCCTTTGCCAAGCTCGGACTTCACCTCGATGCTGCCGTGGTGCTTTTGAATGATGCCGTAGGCCACCGACAGACCCAGACCGGTGCCCTTGCCGACGGGCTTGGTGGTGAAGAAAGGCTCAAAAATGCGCCCCAGATGCTTGGGCTGGATGCCACTGCCGGTATCCGCAATCTCGATCCAGACCCGATCCTGCGCCTGCCCGGTGCGCAGGGTGATGGTGCCGTGTGCTTCGATGGCGTGCGACGCGTTCACCAACAGGTTCATGAAGACCTGGTTGAGTTGAAAGGGGAAACACTCAATGCGCGGTATGCCCGCATACACCTTGACCACCTCAGCCTTGTACTTGAGTTCGTTCCATACCACACGCAGCGTGCTTTCCAGCCCCGCCTCGATGTCGGCCCACTGGCGTTCAGCCTCGTCCACGTGGGAGAAATTTTTAAGGTCTTGCACGATGCGCGTCACACGCTGGAGCCCGTCAATGGACTCTTTGAGCAAGTTGGGTAAATCTTCACGCAAGAAAGACAGATCAACCGCCGCTTCAACCTGCTCCACCTGCTGCCGGTCTGCGTCCGGCAAAGCGTCCTTGGCTTGTTCATAACTGGCAACCAACTTGAGTAAGCCATTTGCATAGCCCTGCAAACTGCTCAGATTGGAACTGACAAATCCCACCGGGTTGTTGATTTCGTGCGCCACACCCGCCGCCAACTGGCCAATGGAAGCCATGCGTTCGGACTGAAGCAATTGATTTTGCGCCGCCTCAAGTTTTTCGATCAGCTTGGCTTGAAGTTGCTTTTCGGCTTGCAGCTTTTCATTGAGCGCGTGCAGATCGGCGGTACGCTCGAGCACCCGCTCTTCAAGAAAGTCCCGCGACTCCCGCAATGCTTTTTCAGCCAGCACCCGTTCGGTGATGTCCTGAAAGCTGAACACACGCCCGACAATTTGTTCGTGCAGAAATTGGGGCCGCGAACCCACCTCAAGAACACGGCCATCATGGTGATGCCACAGGCCCTTGGTTTCCGCACTGTCGAGCACCGCGTCAAGGAGTTGGCGCAGCGCTTCAGACTCAAGCACCTGGCGTACGATAAAGTCCAGCATGCGGCCGTCATCCTGAACATGCACCAGCTCATCAGGCAGTTGCCACATTTGGCCAAACATCCGGTTCATGCTGCTGACCTTGCCGTGCCAGTCCAGCACCAGAATGCCGTTACCGGTCGATTCCAGCGTGGCACGCAATTGCGACAGGGTGTGCGCCAGGGCCTCTTCGGCAACGCGCTCGTCTTGCGAAGGCACGGCGCGCACCATCAGCAACGGTACATCCGGCGACGTCAGCACATACACCGATTTGCGCACCGCCAGCAACTCCCCATTGAAGCACCGGTACTGGGCTTGCTGATCAGCAATGGGGTGCAATTGGCCTGTCTGGGCATCTTGCCAGTAAAAAAGGTCTTGCAGATCAGCTTCGACATCGGTCACCGTCAAGCCCTGTAACTGGCCTGGTGCATAGCCCAATAGCGTGTGTGCCGCAGCGTTGGCCAGTTCAATTTGCAGCGTGCCGGGGTTGACCAGCAGCATCAGCTCGGGGCAATTGTCCAGCATCCACTGCGCGCGCTCGGTCACAGCTTGCCCTCTGGATGATGCTTGACAGAAGCGTCAAAGTAATAGCTCACACGTTTGCGTGGACTCAGGTAGTTGTACACCTCACGCGATACCTGGCTCGGGCGTATCGCTTTGGAAATATTCACATCCAGCTCGGACTCCATGTCCAACAGAATCGCCTCTTCCTTGGGAACCTCGTCGTCATACAACATCACCACCGGTTTCATCGGCTTGGCGGTGTTAACCGTAGCCACCATGCCGATCGAACCGTTGGACAGCTGCACGATGGTACCCGGCGGGTACACACCCAGACAGCGAATGAGCACTTGCAGGAATTTGGCGTCAAATTTGCTGCGCAGCTTGGCAAACATCAGTGACAAGGCTTCATGCGGGGTCAGCGCGTCGGCCAAGTTGAGGGGATTGCACAGGTTGTCATAAAAATTGGCGATCACCACCAGACGCGCCAACGGGTTCACCGCCTCACCCTTGAGCTTGTCCGGATAGCCACTGCCGTCAGCACACTCGTGATGCTGGCCGATGATGGCCAGCACCGCCGGGGCAAGCTGCATGCGCCGCCCGATGTCAACGCCAAACTGGCAATGCAGCTCGAACAAACCGCGCTCAGCCTGCGTCAATGGCTCGGTCTTGAGCAGGATTTTGGCGGGCACCTCTTTTCGACCTACGTCGTGCAGCAGCGCGCCCAAGCCCAGCACCCCGGCCACCTCGAGTGGCAGACGCAAATCGCGCGCCATCATCAGGGCCAACATGGTCACGTTCAGCGAATGAAAGTACAAGTCCTCCCCGCCCATCTTGTCGCCCATCACCTGGATCGCCAGTTCGGGCACCGACAAGATGGAATCAGCAATGTTTTGTACCAACCGGGTCGCTTGCGTGAGCGTTTCTTTGGGTTGGCTGTAAATGCTTTTTTCTATGTTGCGGATGATCGAAACGGTATTGACAAAAGCATTTTCGACACGCTCTGCCTTGGCGCGCTGCTCACGCATGCGCGCCATCATGGCCTTTTTGGCCTGAAGAATGGGCGACAGGGACGTATTCTCAGGCGCGGCGGCGGCGGCAGCCACAACGGGTTGCGGCGCGGCCTGCGGCATCAACACTGCTGGCTCACTCAATTCGGGGTTGACCCGGATGTTTTTGAGTCCGAGCGCCCTGAGTTCATCAAGCTGTTTTTCGGATCTGATTTTGAAATGGTTGAACGAAAATGGGTGCTCAAACCACTTCAAGTCCAGGTAAATGTAATGTCCAACGCGCAGTTCTGCCACGGGCAAGGTAACCGCTGCGCCACTGATCATGACTGTGTTGGCCGCGCAACGCCGCCTGGTCTGAACTGCTGCAGCAGGTCTTGCAACTGGCGATTGGCGGCCATCAGTTCCCGGTTTGTGTTGTGCACTTGCATTTCGAGTTGCCGATTCTCCTCAACAACCTGGCGATGCTGGAGCGCTTCCCTGATTTGTTCGCGCAGCGCCTGGTCGTCCCAAGGCTTGGTCAAAAAACGATAGACCGCACCCTCGTTGATAGCTGCCGTGACCGACTGCAGTTCGGTGTAGCCCGAAAGCACGATGCGAATCGTTTCTGGATAGAGTTTCTTCGCCGAACGCAAAAAATCAACCCCTGTCATGCCCGGCATGCGTTGATCGGAAATGATGATGTCAACACGTTGCCTGGCGAGCACCGCAAGGCCTTCGTCACCACTGTTGGCGGTGAGGATGGCATAGCCATCGCGGCGAAACAGGCGTTTGAGTGCTGCCAGGATGCCGGGTTCGTCGTCCACCACCAGCAAGGTGGGCTGGGGTCTTTGCAAGCGCAACAAATGCTCAGGCAATTGCCGGTGTTGCAAAAACAGGGCTTCAATGTCCTGGAAACTGATCGGTCTGGAAAAAAAGTAGCCCTGTATCTCTTCGCACAGGCTGTTGCGCATGATCTCGCATTGGGCCTCGGTTTCAACACCCTCTGCAATCACCCGCATGCCAAACCCGTGGGCCATCGACACAATCACCTTCACCAACATCTGATCACTGACATTCGAAGTGATGTCTCGCACAAACGACTGGTCGATCTTGATCTGGTCAAATGGAAACCGCTTGAGGTAGCTTAGCGATGAATAGCCGGTACCAAAGTCGTCCAGCGAGAGTTTGGTGCCCAGCTTCTTGAGCTCCCTGAGCATGGCCTCGTTGCGCGGCACGTCGTCCATCAGGGCACCTTCGGTGACCTCAATGTACAGCAAGCCGGGGGCCACTTGAGTGTCGTCAAGCGCTGCCCTCACCTGAGCCAGCAAGTCGTTATTGCGAAATTGCAGCGGTGACACATTCACCGACACGGTGGGCACCGCCATACCGTGGTCGAGCCACCTGCGAATGTCACCGCAGGCACGCCGCAACACCCACTCGCCCATGCCCACGATCAAACCCGCCTGCTCTGCCATCGGAATGAACTGCGCTGGCGAGACGGCGCCAAATTGTGGATGCGTCCAGCGCAGCAACGCCTCCAGCCCGCACACCTGGCCGCTTTGCAAATCCACCTGCGGCTGATAGACCAGATGCAATTGTTCGAGCGCCATGGCCTGGCGCAAGGCCTGCGTCATCGACTCACGTTCAAGCACCTTCTGATACATCTCGGCGCTGTAAAACTGAAACTGGTTATGTCCCTCGGTCTGCGCACGGCGCATGGCCAGTTCAACCGCCTTGAGCAACGCGTCAAAATCGTGTCCGTCTTGCGGGTAGCAGGCAATGCCGATCGACACCGTCACGCGTACCTCTTGGGCCTGCAGCGTACATGGCTGCGCCAGTTCGGTCTGGAGTTCACCCGCCAGATGGGCAGCACCTGCACCGTCTGTGCCGGGCAGCACCATGACAAATTCCTTTCCGCCCAGGCGCGACACCGTGTCCTGCTCACGCACCGACCGAGTGAGTCGCCGGGCCACCTCGATCAACACCTGGTCACCCGTCTGATGGCCGAGCGTTTCGTTGATGGCACCAAAATGGTCAATCGACACCAGCATCAACGTCAACGGCTGCTGGGCGCGCTGCACCATGCTCAATGCCTGTCGGGTCCGGTCCTGCAACAGCGTACGGTTGGGCAAGCCCGTCATTGAATCAAAATGCGACAACCAATCCGCGCGCGTTTCGGCGTCCTTGACACCACTGAGGTCGGTGAAATTGGCCACGTAATGGGTGGTCAGGCCAGCGGCGTCGTGCAACGCCGAAATATCCAGCCACTCGGGGTAGATCGAACCATCTTTTTCTTGTTCCAGATTTCACCGGCCCAATGGTCCAGCGTGGTCAACGCCTGCCACATGGCCAGGTAGAAAGCATGGTCTTGCCGCCCGGACTGCAACAGTCGCGGGTTGTGGCCCAATACGTCGTCCTGGGCATAACCGGTGATATCAGTAAACGCATGGTTCACCATCAAAATGTTCCCGCCGGCATCGGTGACCACAATGCCTTCGTGCGCCTGCGCAAAAACGCGCTGCGACAGTTGCATGCGCTGTTGTTGCGCCTTGCGTTCGGTAATGTCGCGTATCACCCCCGTCACAAACCATCCTTCGGCGCTGTCCCAGCGCGCCAGCGACAACTCGAGCGGAAACTCCTCACCGTTCTTGCGCAAGCCCGCCAGCCCCAGCAATTTGCCAGACTTGCGCAGGGGTTCACCCGCGCGCACGCGCTGCATGCCCGCCTCGTGGTCGGCCCGGAAGCGCTGCGGCATGAGCAAGGTCATGGGATGCCCCAGCGCCTCTTGCGCCGGGTAGCCAAACAACGCCTCTGCCGCGTGATTCCAGCCCACGATCTGGCCCGTGCTGTCAGAAGTAATGATGGCGTCGTGCACCGACTCCAGCAAGGCCGACATTTTTTGCTGGCCTGCGCGGCGCGCCGCCTCGCGCGCAAAACCGGCCAGTGCAAAACTGAGGTTGGTTGTCATCTCCAGCAACAGGCCACGCATGTCGTCGTCAAACACATGCGCATTGGTGGCGAACAAGGTGAGCACCCCGACCACCTGTTTGTCGCGAAACAGCGGCAGCGACGCCGCAGACGCCCACCCCAGTTGTGCCGCCGTGGCAAGCCAGGGTTCATTGCGCGCGTCGTTCAGATAATCCTGGCACCACACCGGCTCGGCGCTGCACCAGGCACTGGCGGAGAGGCCACGGGGCTGTGGCGCCAGCGGCGTCAAGGGCAGCAACACGTCCGCCAACAACTGGATACCCGCACCAAATTTCGCTACCGCGCGTAGTTGATCTGCCTCAGCGCGTCCAACAAAAGCGGTCCTCATGCCGCCCACTTCCACCAGCACCCGGCACACCTGTTGAAACAGTGCGATCTCATCGCGGCTATGCACAATGGCGTCGTTGGACTGGCTCAAAGCCGCGTAAAGCTGCGTCAAACGCTGGTTTCTGGACCGTGCCTGGCGGCGCTCGGTGATGTCGGCAATGACACACACCAACATCGATTCACCGCTGGCGTCGTCCACATAACTGCGACAGGTCAGGTGCCCCCAAAAATCACTTTGATCTGCCCTCAGATAGTGCCGCTCCAGATCCACTGAAGGCACGGCACTGGCAATCAGCGCGATGGTGTTCTGGGCGGCCACCTCGCGCTCGGTGGGGTGCACCAGATCGAGGTAGGCACTGCCTTCGAGCAGGTGCGGCTGGCAAGCAAACATCTGGGCCATGCGCTGGTTGGCTTGGCGCACACATTTTCCCTGGTCGATCAAGAAAATCGCCACACTGGCGGTATCAAAAATGCGCTGCAACATGGCCTCGCGCTGCTGCAACGTTGCCTGCAATTGATTGAAACCCCGCACCATGCGGCCAACCTCATCGTCATGCTCGACAGCCAAAGGCCGCAGCGGCAACTGGCCGTCGGTCATTTGCGACATGGTTTGCACGCTGCGCATCATGGGCGCCAACTGACGCCGTAATGCCCACCAGACCAGCACGCCCACCAGCAGTGTCAACAACAGCGTTGCCAGCAGCAAGCGCCGCTGCATGACCGCAATCGGTGCAAACGCCTCGGCGGTGGTCATGCGCACCGCCACAAACCAACCCGCCAGCGGCACCTGCTTGACCGAGGTCAGCACTTCGTCACCCAAGGGATCGACGTCAATCGTCGTACCCTCAAAACCACGGCGGTTGCGGTCCACCAGCGGGCTGGTGCCTTCGGGCGGCAACGCCGCCAAAATACGGCTCTTGATGGACGAAGTTACCACCAAGCCATATTGCGGCGCCACCAGCAGGTAGCCGCCTGTGGCACCATAACCAGCGCTTGAAATCTGGTCAAGAAAGCCAGGCTTGTCCAGTCGATTGAGACCCGAAATAGCCCCCACCACCTGCCCTTGTGCGTCTCGAATCGGCGCTGCCATGGCCAGCAGAGGTGCTTTCACCGTGCGCCCTTGCACCGGTTTGCCAATAGTCGTTTTACCTTCCCGCAGGGCACTCGCGATGTGGTCGCGGTCCATGTAGTTGGCACCCATGCGCCCCAGTGCTGGCGCCTCGGCAATGACCTTGCCCTGCACATCCACCACCACCACCCCGGCGTTAAAACTATGAAACAACACCGGGCGCTGGTCCAGCGCCGACTGCACTTTGGCGGCATTGGCAGTCATGGTTGGCCCCAGCGAATCGGCCGCAACGTCCAGGGCACGCAGATGGTCCGCCAGGTGTTGCTGCACCTCTGTCGCCAGAAAAGTGGCGATGCTCAATTGGTGTTGCCCCAGCGTCATCTGCATGTCTTGGCGCAGCGTGCGACCCACGTAGAGCGCCAGCGACCAGACGCTGACCAGAAAGAGCGACAGCATCAACAACGCGATGCGCGTTTTGATGGAGCGCAACGGTGACAAATTCAGTGCCATGCAGGTCTTTGGGTTAAGGGACTCCCCTGCTGAGCGCCGCGAGTGTACGCTAAGCCCGAAGGCCAAACAATGCCGGGCACGCGTACCAGCCCACCGCACCAGAACCAGGTTGGGATGACCTAGACCCGTGGGTCAAAGCGCGGGGAATGTTTGGTCATCCAGGGTTTCATGAGCAGATCTTCCTTGATGATGTGCCCAATCAACCAATCACGCAAAAAGGCGGTCAGCCGAGCGACGGCAGCCTCGGACCAATCGTCTCCAACTTCGGTCTTGAATTTACCCAATGTGTTCACCAGCCTGGCATGTGAGTCGTGCAACTTGTCGGCACCGGGTTAGTGGACGGCCCTGGCAACCAGTTCTTCGCGTTCAAAATGCAACTGGCCGTAATGCGCCAGCTCTTCAAGCACCGCCGTCAACTGGGCGCTGTAGTTCGTCTTCAAACTGACTTCGGCCCGATTGACGATATCAATCAGATACTTGTGATCAGCATCGATCAGGTCATTGCCGACACTGAACTGGTCACGCCATTGCAATCCCATGATGATCCTTGGTAGTTGATGAATCAAGTTTAACGTGGACCATTGGAAGCCACCCCGATCGCAGTTGCCAACTGGATGCGGTTGCGGCCTGCCGCCTTGGCCTGGTACATGGCCGCATCCGCGCGTTTCAAAATATCTTCCTGGCTCTGCTCTGTACCGCCGAACACCAGCACGCCCAGGCTGGCACTGCAATGGTGTTCCACACAAACTTCTTGCTGCCCCGCGTGCTGCACGGTCAGGTGGTACGGTTCGCCCAAACTATTGCGTAATTTTTCTGCCACGCTGAGCGCTTGCGCTTGCGAACGGGCGGTGTCGGTATCGAGCTCGCTCAGCAGCACAACAAATTCATCGCCACCGATACGCGCCACGCTGTCAGCCTGGCGCACCCCCGCGCCCAGACGGCGCGCCACTTCAATCAGCAGCAAATCGCCCACCTCATGGCCGTGGGCGTCGTTGAGTGGCTTGAAGTTGTCCAAGTCAATAAACATCACCGCGCCACAGCGCCCACTGCGCTGGGTTGCGGCCATCACTTGACGCAGTCGGTCTTTGAGCAAACGCCGATTGGGCAAACCGGTAAGCAAATCGGTCATAGCCATTTGCTCAAGTTGTTCGTTGGCCTTTTGCCATGCCTGCGTGCGTTGCGCCACTTTGGCTTCCAGCGACAGGTTCAATTCGCGCAGTTCACGGTTGCGCTCATTGATCTGCTGAAACAGACCATTAAGTGCCACCAGCAACGGCTCGGTCGCGCTTTCTTTCTCCTGCTGGTCCGACAGGTAAGCCTGCTGCGCGGTTTGGCCGTTGAAAGATGCCACGCTGCTTGCCCGTCTTGTTAGCCCCGTTTGCCGTTCAGCAGCAAGAAGACCTGACTGCGTCAACGCCACCGGATGTCAAATTGTGCGCCTATCGCCAACAGCGACACCTCGACATCCTTTAACCTTGCGTGTTTTGCAGCGCCGCGATGCGGTCTTCCAGCGGCGGATGGGTGGAAAACAGCGCGCCGATGCCGCCGGTAATGCCAAACGCAGCCACGCTCTTGGGCAGCTCGCCGGGCTGCATGCCGCCTAACCGCGCCAGCGCGTTGATCATCGGCTGCTTGCGCCCCAGCAACTGGGCCGAACCGGCGTCGGCACGAAACTCGCGCTGGCGGCTGAACCAGGCCACAACGATCGCAGCGGCAAAACCGAGCACAATGTCCAGCACCACCGTGGTGATCATGTAGCCAATGCCGGGGCCGCTGCTGCGGTCGTCACCCTTGCGCAAAAAGCTGTCCACGGCGTAGCCGATGACCCGGCTCAGGAACACCACAAACGTGTTCATCACACCCTGGATCAGCGTCATGGTGACCATGTCGCCGTTGGCCACGTGGGCAATTTCATGGCCAATGACGGCCTCGATTTCTTCGTGCGTCATGCCTTGCAGCAAGCCGGTGCTGACCGCCACCAATGCCGAATTTTTGAACGCACCGGTGGCAAACGCGTTGGGTGCGCCTTCAAAAATACCGACTTCAGGCATGCCAATACCGGCGCGCTCGGAAAGCTTGCGCACCGTTTCCACAATCCAGGCCTCGTCGGCATTGGTCGGCTGGTCGATGACACGCACGCCAGATGTCCACTTGGCCATCGGTTTGCTGATCAGCAATGAAATAATGGCACCGCCAAAACCCATCACCAGCGCAAAGCCTAACAGTGCGCCCAGGTTCAATCCACCCGCCGTCAGGTAGCGGTTCACGCCCAGCAAGCTGGCCACAATGCCCAGCACCGCCACCACCATCACGTTGGTCAACACAAATAAAAGAATGCGCTTCATGGTTTCCTTTTCAAATAGCCAGCGGCATGGCCGCGAGAGGATGCGAATGGTAGTGGTGAATGCGACAAATTCAAGTCAAACCGGGCGCAATTCCCCACAGCGATTGACGAATAGGATGCCCAAAGCGCCTTGTACCGTACTCTCAACGGCACCCCGAATGACCACGATCCAAGCCTGCAGCTAGGGGCTTGGGCCCAGCGACAGACGCTGTGCCAAGCCTCTCAAGCCCACAGCCATCACTCCATCTCCAATCGGGTAAGCCTCGCCATCTGCCCCGCTGTGCACCAGATACCGGTGGGCCGGTTGCAGGTCTTCGCAGGCGCTGTAAAAACCTCGGCACGGTTTGGCATGGTTACTTTTTTTCACTTCAATGGCCATTAGCCCGACACCCGGGGAATGAATCAGCAAATCGATCTCAGCCCCATTGCTGCTGCGGTAGAACCCGCACTGCGCCTCGCGAGGCGCGGCATTGAGCAAGGTTTCGATCACAAAGCCTTCCCAACTGTTGCCCACCACCGGGTGCGCGAGCAGAGCGTCATGTGTGGTCAGTCCCAACAGGGCGTGCAGCAAGCCACTGTCGCGCACGTAGAGTTTGGGCGACTTGACCAAGCGCTTGCCCAGGTTGCTATGCCAAGGCGGGAGTTTGCGCAGCAGCATCAGGTCGCCCAGCATGTCCAGGTAACGATGCACGGTTTTGGCATCGATCATCAGACCTTTGGCGAGCTGTGACACATCGAGCAAACAGCCCTGCAAGTGCGCCAGCATGCTCCACAGGCGGCGCAGGGTTTGCGTCGGCAGGCGAGACCCGTAGCTGGGTAGGTCACGCTCCAGGTAGGTGCTGATGAGGTTTTGTCGCCAGTCCAAGCTCTTGGCATCGCTGCTGGCCAACAGGCTGTTGGGAAATCCGCCACGCAGCCACAGGATGTTTTGCTGATCTTGCGTCAACTCCAGCGTTTGCAGTGCAGGCAACTCCAGGTAGGCCACACGCCCAGCCAAGCTTTCCCCCGACTGGCGCAGCAGTTCGCCCGTGGCTGAGCCCAGCAGCAGGAAACGGCCCGTGGTTTGCCCGGCACGGCGGCCTTCGTCGATCAGACTGCGCAGCACGGGAAAGAGCTCTGGCATGTGCTGCACTTCGTCCAGGATTACCAAAGTTTGACGGTGCAACGACAGATAAGCTTCAGGGTCGGTGAGCTTCTGCCGGTCGCTGGGGCGTTCAATGTCCAGATACACCGCTGAATGCGCATCCCCGATTTTCCGGGCCAGCGTGGTCTTGCCGACTTGGCGCGCACCCAGCAGAGCGACCGCCGGGTAATCTGACAAAGCAGTCTTAAGGGTGGGGTAGAGGCGGCGATCTATCATCCATGCATTATACGGATAATATTCCTTATATTACATGGTTAAACACGCGCCAGCTTAGCGTTTCGCCAGCGCACAGCGGTTTGAGCATGGCGTCGCCAAAGGCAAAACGATCGGGCACGGTCCACGGGACGCGCTGCAGCGTGAGGGTGCCGGCATTGCGCGGCAAACCGTAAAAGTCGGCCCCGTTGAAGCTGGCAAAGGCCTCCAGCTTGTCCAGTGCCCCGGCAGACTCAAACGCCTGCGCATACAGTTCCAAAGCGGTCGCAGCGGTGTAGCAACCGGCGCACCCGCTGGCGTGCTCTTTGAGGTGCACCGGGTGAGGGGCGCTGTCGGTACCCAGAAAAAATTTTGCTGAACCGCTGGCAGCCGCCGCCAGCAAAGCCAGACGGTGTGTTTCGCGCTTCAACACCGGCAGGCAGTAGTAATGCGGACGCAAGCCGCCGGTAAAGAGGGCGTTGCGGTTGAACAGCAGATGGTGCGCTGTGAGTGTGGCCGCAGTAAACGGGTCGGCGTCGGTGACGTACTGCGCTGCCTCACGCGTGGTGATGTGCTCAAAAACGATCTTCAATTCGGGGAAATCGCGCCGCAAAGGGATCAGTTGCGTGTCGATGAACACCGCCTCGCGGTCAAACAGGTCAATTTCTGGGGCGGTGACTTCACCGTGCACCAGCAACGGCAGGCCCGCGCGCTGCATCGCCTCCAGCGTGCTATACGTCTTGCGCAGATCGGTCACGCCCGCGTCGCTGTTGGTGGTGGCACCCGCCGGGTAGAGCTTGACCGCCGCCACACCAGCCGCTTTGGCGCGGGCGATTTCATCCGCAGGCAAATTGTCAGTGAGGTACAGCGTCATCAGCGGCTCAAAACGCACCCCTGCAGGTACGGCGGCCAGAATGCGTTCACGGTAGGCCAGCGCCTGCGCGGTGGAGGTCACCGGCGGGCGCAGGTTGGGCATGATGATGGCGCGGGCAAATTGCGCGGTGGTGTGAGGCACCACAGTGACCAGTGCGCTGCCGTCGCGCACATGCAGGTGCCAGTCGTCGGGGCGGGTCAGAGTCAGCGTCTTGAGGGGGGGGGTCGTTGCAGTCATGGCACGATTGTCGCCAAACCCGATGCGCCCATCAGGCCAGCGGCACAGCCAGCCGCAGCTACAAGGCGTTGTGCCGGGCTGTCAGGTAATCCCACAGCGCCTGTGCGTCATGCTGCGAGACCTTTGGCGCGTTGGCAGCAGCACCCCCACGCAGCGTGTCGCGGCGCGCCGGGCGCTCGCGGTAAGCCCGAATCTCCATCGTGATCTGCAAGTCTTTCAGTTCAGGCGGCGCGGCGCTGACGAGCTTTTTGGCGCGCACCTCTTTCTGCACCGCGCTCATGGGCAAAAAGGCAATGCCGTGCCCTTCCAGCGCCATCGCTTTCAGGCCTTCGGCCATGTCGGTTTCATAGACACGGTCAAAGTGGATCGGCGCACTGCTGCGCTTCAGGATCAATTCCACCATTTGTCCCAGATACGCACCTTGCGCGTAACCCAGGTAGGGCAGCGGGCGGCGCGCCTTGCCAGGCAACTCAAACAGCGGCTGCCCGTGGGCGTCGGGTTTGACGTAGGGAGCCAACAGCTCTTCGCCCAAGGTGACCATGTCGTAACGCGCGGTATCGAGCTGGTTGGGCTGCGAGGCGTGGTGGTAAGCGATCAGCACATCGCAACTACCTTCTACCAGCCGCATCACGGCGTCGTGCACGTTCAGCGCAATCAGGCGGCTCTTGATGGGGCCAAACTGCTCACGCAGCCCCGATACCCAGGCCGGGAAAAAGGTGAACGCCAGGGTGTGTGGCACGGCAAAGTCGATCACGTCTTGCGCCGTGGTGGCGTGCCCGCGCAACATGGCGCGCGTGGTTTGCAGCGCCTGCAGCACCTCCAGCGCCTGGGTGTAGAGGGTTTCCCCAGCGGGGGTCAGACGTGTGGGGTAGCTGCTGCGGTCCACCAAATCCGACCCGGCCCAGGCTTCCAGAGACTGGATGCGCCGGGAGAACGCTGGTTGCGTGACATGGCGCAACTGCGCCGAACGGCTGAAGCTGCGCGTTTCAGCCAGACTGACAAAGTCTTCCAGCCACTTGGTTTCCATCAGGGTGCGCCAATAAGGGGGTTAGGCCATGAGCGCCCGATACGCCTGCCGTGTGGGCGCCGCCACCGACGCCAGCACTTGCGTGTAGGCGGTCTGGTGACGCGCCAACAGGCGCGCTGAGGCGACCACCTGCGAGCGACAAAACCAGTGACAAGTGTGCTGAAACAGGAACAACTCGGCCATAAAAGTAAAGGCCCGGCTCTTGGGTGACGCGTCGGGCGCACCCTGCGCCGCGTCGCGCAGAGCGTGGGCATGCAGACTGATCAACTTGCGCGCATCAACACAGATCGCAGGCCACCAGCGCGTGGCAAAGGGCAGCGCCAGTGGCAGTTTGCTGATGCGTGCGTCGGGCTCAGCCACCTTCGAAAACGCCAACGCCAACGCACCCACCTGTTCGGCCAGTTCGGTCTGGGTCGCTTGCAGCATGCTCCAGATGGAGGCCTGGCGCTCGGACTCAGACTCCCCCAGCGCGCGCAAAGACCCCTGCACCACGCTTTCCATCAGTTGTTCGATCTGGTGGTGCGCCAGATGCTCGCCCAGCAGGGCGATACGCGCGCGTTGCTCACGCATGGCAAGCAAACGCAACCCAACCAGGGCCACCAGCACGACGATCAGTGGTTCCATCAAAACACCCGGCAAGAGGGCAGGCAGTCAAAGAGCGCAAAGTGTAGTACGCAACCCGCCTGATGCAGTGCATCGCCAATGTCAAAATAAGGCATGGACGATCCCCTTGCCCCCGACCCCGCGCCCATTGCGCTGGACGTTGCGCCCGAGCCGGCGTTGCCAGCGCTGTTTGGTGCCGCCATTGGCGTTGTGGGCGCAGGGCGCTACTTGCCACTGTTTGCCCAGTGGGAGGCAGACGGCAAAAGCAGGCCGAGCTGGAACTGGGCCGCCGGCCTGTGCACCTTCAACTGGATGCTCTTCAGGCGTCTGTGGTTGCCCGCTGCGCTGTACGCCGCCGTGCTGCTCGTCGTACCCCTGCTGCTCGTGGGCGTGGGGCGCTTGTTGCTGCAATGGTCTGAAACGACTGAGTTGGCCACGCTTCTGGGCTGCGCCGCACTGGCCTTTGTTGTGCCCTCTGTACTGGGCGACGCCCTGCTGTATCGGCTGTGCCGCACCAACATCACACGCGCACTGGAGATGTCCCCCACGCTGGAAGTTGCTTGCAGTGTGCTGCGCCAGCGCGCCCCCAGCAGGGTTTGGCTACAGCGCCAGATCGTGATCAACGCGCTGGGGCTTGGGTTGCTTGTTGTTATTGGCTATCTGGTTTGGCCTGCTGCACCTGAAATACAAGAGCCAGTCGCTGCGCCGACGCCGATTCAACCGGCAACGCCAAAGATGCCCGCTGCAAGCACCACACCAGAGGTGGCGGTTGTTGCCGCCTTCACATCTGAAGCAGCCTCAGCGCCAGTAGCCATCGCGGCATCTGCGCCCGCTTCCGCCAGCGTGTCAGCACTCACACCGGTGCCTTTGCCAGCGTCTGAGCCATCGTCGGCAGCCATTGCGACACAGGCGGTGACAGCACCTACCCCACCGCTGCAAGCGCGCGAGCCTGCTGCCAGCGCCGCGACATCCACGCGGGCCGACAAGGGCTTTTTGATCAACGTCGGCCTGTTCGCCGACCCCGACAATGCACGTCTTGCTTACGTGAAGCTGGTCAAGGCAGGCTTGCCAGCGCAACGTGAGGTGCTACTCTTCAAGAGTCAGCGAGTGACGCGGGTGCGTGCCGGGCCGTTTGCATCGCGCGCCAAGGCAAACGCCGCCATCGCGCGGATCAAAAAGATGCAGCTGGACGCGGTACTTGCCAAACCTTGAATCTGCCCTTGCAGACCAAGGTAACGCCACAGGCTGACTAACTGTCATCTGGCTTGTACCACCAGAGATCAGCAATGCTATTCGGCGCTCTGCTGTAGCGCCCACATCTCGGCGTAACGGCCGTTGGTCGCCAGCAGCGCGGCATGCGTGCCGCGCTCCAGAATGTGCCCGGCTTCCATGACCAATATCTCGTGCGCATCGACCACGGTGGACAAGCGGTGCGCAATGACCAGCGTCGTTTTATTCTGCGCCACGCTTTGCAGCTCGGCCTGAATGGCGCGCTCGTTGGCGGAATCGAGCGCGCTGGTGGCCTCGTCAAAAATCAAAATCGGCGGGTTTTTCAGCAACGTACGGGCGATGGCCACGCGCTGCTTTTCCCCGCCCGACAATTTGAGACCGCGCTCGCCCACCATGGTGTCGTAGCCCTTGGGGGTGGCGGCAATAAAGTTGTGAATATGCGCTGACTTGGCCGCCTCTTCGACCTGCGCCCGTGTCGCACCTGGCTTGCCGTAGGCAATGTTGTATTCCACCGTGTCGTTGAACAAGACCGTGTCTTGCGGCACGATGCCGATGGCTTGCCGCACACTGGCCTGCGTGACTTGCTGGATGTCTTGCCCGCCAATCAGGATGCGCCCCTGTTGCACGTCGTAAAACCGGAACAACAGCCGCGCCAACGTCGATTTACCCGAACCGGAGGGGCCCACCACCGCCACCGTTTTGCCAGCCGGAATATCAAAGCTGATGTCGTGCAGGATCGGGCGCGCCGGGTCGTAGGCAAAGTACACATTTTCAAAACGCACGCTGGCACTGCCAAGCTGCAGCGGTTGCGCACCCGGCAAGTCGGCAATCTCGCGCTCGCGCTCCATCAGGGTGAACATTTTTTCCAGGTCGGTCAGGCCCTGCTTGATTTCACGGTAAAGCACACCCAGAAAACCCAGCGGAATGTAGAGCTGGATCATGAAGGCGTTGACCATCACCAGGTCGCCCAGCGTCATGCGGCCATCGACCACGCCCTGCGTGGCGCGCCACAGCATCAGCACCAACCCGGCGGCGATGATGAACTGCTGGCCGGTGTTGAGCACGCTCAGGGTGGTCTGGCTTTTCAGCGCCGCCAAGCGGTACCGTTCCAGGTTGTCGTCGTAGCGTTTGGCTTCAAACTCTTCGTTGTTGAAGTATTTGACGGTCTCATAATTCAGCAGCGAATCGATGGCGCGGCTGTGCGCGGTACTGTCCAGGTCGTTCATCTGTTTTCTGAACTGGGTGCGCCATTCGGTCACGATGACGGTGAAGATGATGTAGAGCACCAGCGCAGCAATGGTGATCCAGGCAAACCAGGCGTCAAACTTGACCGCCAGCACGGCCAGCACCAGCGCCACTTCGATCAGCGTGGGGAAGATGCTGTAGAGCGAAAAGCTGATCAGCGAATGCACCGCGCGCGTGCCGCGCTCGATGTCACGCGTCATGCCGCCGGTTTGACGCTCCAGGTGAAAGCGCAGGCTCAAGGCGTGCAAATGGCGAAACACCTGTAGGCTGATGGAGCGTGACGCGCCCTCGGTCGCCTTGGCAAAAATCAGCTCGCGCAATTCGGCAAACACGGTGGTGGACAGGCGCAGCAGGCCGTAAGCCACCAACAAGCCCAGCGGCACGATCAACAACGCCTGCACCCCCACGCCCGCCTTGGGGTTCATGGTGTCCACCAGTTCCTTGAGCAAGATCGGCACGCCTACGTTGGCCAATTTGGCGCCCACCATGAACACCAGCGCGGCAATCACACGCCATTTGTATTGCCACAGGTAGGGAAACAGGCGCTGCAAGGTGGCCCAGTCCGAGCGCAGCACCGTTGTTTTGGGCTCGGAAGGCATGGCGCCAGAAAAGGCGTGGGAATGACGGCGCATGGGGGACAATCTCGCTGACTTGAAAATCAAGCAGACAGTGCAAAGCGCATCCGGCGCAATAACGACTGCCTGCAAACATCACAGGATTGTGCCTATGTCTTCAAACCCTCACACGACCCCACCTCCGAGCGACGAAAAGCTGGTGCTCAAGGTGATTCCGATGCCGCGCGACGTGAACGCCAACGGCGACATCTTTGGCGGCTGGGTGATGGCGCAGGTGGACTTGGCCGGCGCGGTCATTGCCGCGCCTTACGCCGAAGGGCGTATGGCCACCGTGGCGGTGAATGAATTCATCTTCAAGCAGCCCGTACGCGTGGGCGACATATTGAGTTTTTATGGCAAGCTGGTGCGCATCGGACGCACATCCATCACGATCAAGATCGAGGTGTATGCAGAACACTTTCGTGCGCAAGGCGACTTCACCAAGGTGACTGAAGCGCTACTCACCTACGTGGCCATTGACGACCAAGGCAAGCCGCGCGTGGTGCCGAAACCGCCCATCCAAACCACCGCTTAATCAAAGCCCATGCGCTTGGCGGCGGACAGCACCTGCACCACCGCCGAAGTCGCCTCTGAAAACGGTGTCCCTGGCGCCAGCGCGTCTTCGGCCTGGTGGTAGCGGCCTTCGTTGATGAGCTGCCCCACTTGCCCAGCCACCTGGTGAAAGTGCGCGTGGTGGTTCACCAACGCGGTAAAACTGCTGCGCTCGCGCAGGCGCTGACCGTCACCATAAATCCACTTGCCCAAGCCACAGCAGTCGTCACGTGACAAGGTAGCCACATCCACCTTATCACCTTTGTCAATGGCATCGCGCAGCTTGACCTTCCATTGGCGGTGGCCGTCGATGATGGCATCCACGTCGATGCCTTCGATCAACGGTGATGCGGCAGCACCCGGCAGGCGGAATTCGTCCACCTGAGCGGCCATGCGCACCGCAGCGGTACGCAAGGTGTTGGCCAAATCGGCCGTTTGTTCAACCAACGCGGCGTTGGCCTGGGTGTTGCGGTCCAGCTCGTGTACCGCTTCACCAATCTGCCCAATGCCCAGACTTTGCTCTTTGGCACCGTTGGTCACCTCGCCCAGCAATCTGTTGACCTGTGCAGCGTTATCAACAATCTGGTGCATGTGTTCGCCGGCTTGGCGTACGATCTCTGTGCCCTTGGCAACCTCATCCGTACTGGTCGTGATGAGCGTCTTTATTTCTTTGGCCGCCGCTGCACTGCGGCCTGCAAGCGCTCTTACCTCAGTAGCAACCACGGCAAAACCACGGCCTTGCTCACCGGCGCGCGCTGCCTCCACCGCGGCGTTGAGCGCCAGGATATTGGTTTGGAACGCGATGCCGTCGATCACGCCGATGATGTCACTGATTTTTTGGGAAGATGCCTGAATACGGCCCATGGTGTCGGCCACGTCCTGCATGACCGCACCGCCCTGACTGGCCGTGTTGGCGTTGTTGCCGGCAATCTTGGCTGCCTCCGCCACCGAATCAGCCGTCATGGCTACCGTGGAATTGGTCTGCTCTAACGCAGCGGAAGATTGCTCCAGCGCAGCAGCGGCCGATTCGGTGCGCGCCGACAAGTCGTTCATGCCCTGCGAAATTTCCTGGCTTGCACCCACCACCTCGTCACTGGCCCGCTGTACCTGCTGGACGGTTTGGGCCAGCGCCACTTGCATGTTGGCCAGTTCTTTGAGCATCGAGGTGACCTCATCACGACCATTTTGCGCAATGGTGCTGCGCAAATCGCCCATGGCGATGGTCATCAGGTGTTCCCGTGTGGACGTAAAACCACTCTGCATGGCAATAAAGAAACCCATCCCAAGATACATGGCGACCAACTGGCTGAGCAGCGTCACCCCCAGGGCCAACCCCAGGTCGCGTTGTAACTCACTGCGCCGATCACTCAGCATACCGTGCAACACGGCCAGGTTGTCCTCTACCTGCTTGAACTGCACTTGCAGCGTCTTGTTGGTCAGTTGCACAAAAGCCGATGCATCGCCCTGCAACGCTGTCGCTCCAACGGGCACGTTCTGACGCACCACTTTGACAAATTCGTCCGTTGCCTGAATGGCGCCGCGCGTGAGTCTGACGCCATCTTCAGGGGACGCCTTTTGAACCTTGTCCAGCGCGATCTTGGCGAGCGCGGTGTCACGCGACAAAGTGGCCAGATAACCTTCCAGGCGCGCCGCATTCTGGGGTGTCATCTGGCCCGCCTTAAGCGCACTTCGTACCAGACCGCGGATCTCCACTGTGGTTTGAATCACGTCGGGTGCGCGCAACAGCACGGCGCTCATCAAGTGGTAAGTAGCCAACTCGTGGTCAAGCGCCAGCCCGGATCCATCGGTCACCGCATCCAGCAAACCCGCCAAGCTGCGCGACACACCCATCATGCCCTGGTACACCACCTCCGGATCAGCCGACGTACCGGCGCCCGGTTGCACCGAGCGCGCGGCTTGCACCGCACTGCGCAAGGCCTCAAAGCTGTTGCTGATGCCCAGCGAGGAACCCTCTTCGTTCTGAATGGATTCAAGTTGCGTAAAGGCAGCGTCAAACGCCTGACGCGCCTGGGGCAACTGCTCGCCACCTTCACCAAATGCCGCATTACGGGACTGCTGGCGCCAGACGCCTGCCAGATACATGGCGGGATAAATGGCACTGGCATAGCGCACACCACTGAGTTCCTGCCCGGCGGATTCAATGGCCTGCAACTTGCCGTCCACCATGACCCAGAGCAGCCACACCAGCGACACCGAAACAGTGCTTGCAATGAGCAACAACTTCAGAGGGAAAGTAAGTTGGCGCATCAATCGAACCGCCGGCTGCCACAACGTCCATGACATGAGCACACTGACCAAATGATGCATAGCTGGTTCCAAGACGTGTTTTTATGGGAAAAATTGTACGCCTACCACCGTACGCGGTACCCCACATCACCCCATGTTCAGGACACGATGTAGGCGGCCGAGCCGGTGGACAGTAATTTGCCGTCTGCACCCATGAATTCCATACGGGTAGAAGCCACGCGCGAGCCCAGACGCATGACCACAGCGCGCAGTTCAAACCAGTCGCTGATGCCTGGGCGCAGGTAGTCCACACGCAGGTCAATGGTGCCCAGTTTGGCAAAGCGCTGCAAACGTTGGGCGGGGGTTTCGTCCATGTGACGCGCGCCAATGGCCGCCATCACCGCCAAGCCACCCAAGGCGTCCAGGCTGGCGCTGATCACACCCCCATGCACCCGGTTGTAGGCATAGTGGCCGACCAGTTCGTTGCGCATGTCGATGCGCGCGCGCGCCAGCGTGGGCGACACCTCGAGCACCTTCAGGCCCAGTACACGGTTGAAGACGATCATCTCCTCAAAAATCTTACGCACTCCGTCGATGAATTCATCCTCAAACTGGATATCGCCGGGAGGTTGGTTGCGTAGTGGCATGGCGTGCATCAAAGTAAAAATCTATCGGGAAACGGATGGCGTCGCCGACTTGCGCGGCAACACCACCTTGGCCGAAGGCAGCCGCATCGTCTGGCGGATCAGGGCGCGCGAAGCGGCGCTGTCCCATTCGCGCGCGCCAACTGTCTTGCTCAGCACCCGCCCCTGGGCGTCGATCAGCAGGGTCAAAGGCAGGCGATCTGCACCGAGCATGTTTTCGAGTTCGAGCTGACGATCAATGTAATGGTTGAGCGTGGCCTGGCTCTTTTGCAAAAAAGCCACCGCGCGCTCAGGGTAGTCGTCGGTCGAAATACCAATCACATTGAAATATTGACCATCCACTGACCAGGCCAAGCGCTCCAGCGAGCCCATTTCCGCAATGCACGGCGGGCACCAGCTGGCCCAAACGTTGATGATGAGCGGCTTGCCCAGAAAGTCGGACAGCTTGCGGTCCGGGCCGTTGAGACCGCGCATCAGCGCCGGGCGCAACACGGCACCCACTTCCACCTCACCTGGCGTCTTGGCAAAGCTCGCCAACACGACCACGCCCAGCACAACCAGCAGCAGCCACTTTTTCATACGCCACTACCTGCCTGCTGCAACAAGATACGCAGGTCGGCCGCCGTCAATTCCGGTTGGGTGCCGTAGCGGGTGAACAGGCGTAATTTGCCATGCGTGTCATAGACGTAGCTGCCCGCGGTATGGTCCATGGTGTAGCTGGTGGGCGTGGGCCCGTCCACCTTTTTGTAATACACCTTGTAGTCTTTGGCCAGCGGCACCAACTGTTCGGGCGTGGGCACCAGCGCCAGAAAAGTGGGGTCAAAGGCCTGCATGTATTCCTTGAGCATCTCGGGTTTGTCGCGCTCTGGGTCCACGGTGACAAACAGGCACTGCACGCGGTCGCCGTCTTTGCCCAGCAATTGGCGAATGGTGGCCATTTCGCTCATCGAGGTGGGGCACACGTCAGGGCACTGGGTATAGCCAAAGAACATCATGACGATCTTGCCCTGAAAGTCTTTCAGGGTACGCAACTGGCCGTTATGGTCGGTCAGGGCAAAGTCCTTGGCGTAATCGGCACCCGTCAGGTCAATCGCGGTAAACGCCGGACCCTTTTCAGAACAAGCGGCCAATTGGCCTGTGGCCCATACAAAATAAACACCAGCAGCTATTTTTCTTAAAACATCACGTTTCTTCATGAGACGCATCATAAACCGCCGTCTGCGCTGGACAGTTTGCTGCCGACAGTGTCAGCTTGAACCCGAACGGCGTCAGTAGGAGTCATCCTCGATCAACAGCGTTTTTGGACGATCCGGCGGATGTGCCCACAAGCGAGCGCTCCTCGCTGGGGTACCAGACTGGGGTACCAGAGATCAGCTCGGACGACACGCGGCCTCTGCTGTCGGCATGACGCCTTTGGGCGCATTCAAGCGGCGCGTCATCGTCGGTGATGGCCCAGCTCAAAGCGGCAACAAAGGGGTCGATGAACAGATGATCCGCCTGCAAAGGCGTTCGTCGACAGCAGCGATCAACCCAGCGCGTCGTTCACCTGCTCGTTGAATTCAGCCATGCTGACAGCGGCGTTCACCTCGCGCGGCATCGCGTCGCGTACCGAAAAAACACCCATGATCTTGCTCTCAGCGGTGACGATCGGCAGGTGGCGAAAGCCACCCTCGATCATGATCAGCACCGCGTCGGCCACCTTGGTCTCTGGCGGCACGCAGCGCGGGTTGCGCGTCATGATGTCCGACACCTGCACCTTGGCGGGATCCACTTTTTTAGCGATCACGCGCGTCATCAGGTCACGTTCGGTGACGATACCCAGCAAGGTGTTGGTCGTATCGATCACCAGCACGCTGCCGCAGTTGGCACGGGTCATGACGCAGGCTGCGTCATAAATCGTCGCACTCGGCCCGACGTTGACCACATGGCGTTGGGCCATCGATTGAAAAACGGTACGTTCAGGCATGATGCGGACTCCTATGACAAAAACAGCAAGATAAACGTTTAACGCAAGGCCGCGTTGATTTTTTCCAGCGCAGCAGACCCTGGGTTCAATTGCGCGGCGTTGAGCGAGTTCAGCGGGGCAGCGCAGGTATTTTGCGCCGTGTGCAGATCGGTGGGCAGCGGGTTGAGGTAGAGCAGACCGGTGACAATCTCGCCGCGCGCCAGATGCTGCTGCATGTACGCCATGGCAGAGTAACGGTCGGTGGGGTCATAGTCGGCGTGAAGCTTGCGCAAATTCAGCACCGACCCGTCGTTTTGTTCCACCTGCACCACTTCGCCCGGCGCGTAAGTGGGGGTGATGTCCTGGCCCTGGGGTACAAATTCGATCCGGCTGACGGCCTCGTTGTGCTGGCGCACGTAGTCGTAACTCTTGGTGCTGCCACCATGGTTGTTGAAGGTGACGCAGGGGCTGATCACGTCGATGAACGCCGCGCCGCCGTGCGCCATGGCACCCTTGATCAGCGGTACCAGTTGTTCTTTGTCACCCGAAAAACTGCGCGCCACGTAGGTGGCACCCATTTGCAGCGCCAGCGACACCAGATCGACCGGGCTGTCGTTGTTGACAGCGCCTTTCTTGCTCTTGGAGCCACGGTCTGCGGTGGCTGAAAACTGGCCCTTGGTCAGGCCATAAACACCGTTGTTGAAGACCAAATAGGCCATCTTGACGCCGCGCCGCATGGCGTTGGCAAATTGACCCAAACCGATCGAGGCTGAGTCGCCGTCACCCGAAACGCCCAGATACAGAAGGTCCCGGTTAGCCAGCGCGGCGCCGGTCAGTACCGAGGGCATGCGCCCGTGCACGGTGTTGAAACCGTGCGAGGCACCCAGAAAGTAAGTGGGCGTTTTGGAGCTACAGCCGATGCCCGAGAGCTTGGCCACGCGGTGTGGCTCAATGTTGAGTTCCCAGCAGGCCTGGATGATGGCCGCTGAAATGGAATCATGCCCGCAGCCGGCGCACAGCGTGGAAACGGGGCCTTCGTAGTCACGCCGGGTGTAGCCGACCTTGTTGGTCGTGAGCGATGGGTGATGCAGACGGGGTTTGGCGATGAAGGTCATACGGTCTCCTTGAGAGCAGCCAGGCTCTTGCGAACAGCAGCGACAATGAAGCGGGCGGTAATGGGCGTGCCGTCATAGTGCAGTACCCGCGTCAGTTTCGCCGGGTTCACCTCCAGCTCGTTGATCAGCAGGGTGCGCATCTGCGCGTCACGGTTTTGCTCGACCACAAACACTTGATCGTGCGCGTTGATGAAGTCCAGCACGCTCTGCGGGAACGGAAACGCCTGTAGGCGCATGGCATCCACGTGTACACCGTCGGCTTCCAGTACGTCCAGCGCCTCGCGCATCGACGGCGCGGTAGAACCGAAGTAAATAGCGCCATACGGTGTCGGTTGTTGCGCCTTGCGCAGCAGGGGCTGGGGTACCAATGTGGCGGCGGTCTTGAACTTTTTGAGCAGCCGTTCCATGTTGTAGATGTAGTCCGGCCCGCGCTCCGAGTAGCGCGCGTAGGCATCTTTGGAGGTGCCGCGGGTGAAGAAGCTGCCCTTGGTGGGGTGTGTGCCCGGGTAGGTGCGCCACGGAATGCCGTCACCATCGACGTCGTTGTAGCGACCAAAGTCCTTACCAGCTTCGAGCTCCGCAGCGGTCATGACCTTGCCGCGGTCGTATTCCTTGGTGTCGTCCCATTCAAACGGCTTGCACAGGCGCTGGTTCATGCCGATGTCCAGATCGGACATGACAAAAATTGGCGTCTGCAAGCGGTCGGCCAGGTCCAGCGCAGCGGCCGAATGCGTGAAACACTCGTACGGGTCTTGCGGAAACAGCATCACGTGTTTGGTGTCGCCGTGCGAGGCGTAAGCGCAGCTCAGCAGGTCGGACTGCTGGGTGCGCGTGGGCATGCCGGTAGAAGGGCCGCCGCGCTGCACGTTGATGAGCGTGACCGGAATTTCGGCAAAGTAGGCCAGGCCAATGAACTCGGTCATGAGCGAGATGCCCGCGCCGGATGTGGCGGTAAATGAGCGCGCCCCGTTCCAGCCGGCACCAATGGCCATGCCGATCGAGGCCAGCTCGTCTTCAGCTTGCACGATCGCGTATTTGTGCTGGCCGGTGGCCTCTTCAACGCGGAACTTGTCGCAATACTTCTGGAACGCTTCGGGCACCGAGGACGACGGCGTGATCGGGTACCACGCCGCCACGGTGGCACCGCCATAGACACAGCCCAGACCGGCGGCGCTGTTGCCGTCGGTAAAGATCTGGTTGCCGACCTTGTCGCTACGGCGCACGCGGATGCCCAGCGGGTACTGCATGTGCTGCTTGACGTAGTCGCGCCCCATTTCGAGCGCCTTGATGTTGGAGTCGAGCAAGCGCTCTTTGCCCTTGAACTGTTCGGCAAACAATTTTTCAAAGACGGCGGCTTCCAGGTCCAGCAGCATCGACAAAGCACCGACGTAAATAATGTTCTTGAACAGTTGACGCTGACGTGGGTCGGTGTAGGCGGCGTTGGTGATTTCGGTCAGTGGCATGCCCAGCGTGAGCACGTCGTCGCGAAACTTGCTGGCCGGCATGGGGCGCGTGCTGTCGTAAAACAGGTAACCACCGGGCTCGATTTCGGCCACGTCGGCGTCCCACGTTTGCGGGTTCATGGCGACCATCATGTCGACACCGCCGCGACGGCCGTGGTAGCCTTTTTCACACACCCGTGCCTCGTACCAGGTGGGCATGCCCTGGATGTTGCTCGGAAAGATGTTGCGCGGACTCACCGGCACCCCCATGCGCATCACCGCGCGCGAGAACAATTCGTTGGCCGAGGCCGAGCCCGAACCATTGATGTTAGCAAATTTGATGACAAAGTCATTGACAGCTTCGATGCGCTTCATGCAGCCTCCGTTTGAGCAACTTGGGGTTGGGCGACGGCCTTGGCGTCGCGACACTTGGAACCGGCGTGAGCGGTATTGAGCAAGAACTTCTGCATGTCCCAGGCCCCCGTGGGGCAGCGTTCGGCGCACAGACCACAATGCAGGCAGACGTCTTCGTCCTTGACCATGATGCGACTGGTTTTGAGCTCGGCTGACACATACAGGTCTTGTGCGGTGTTTTTGGCCGGTGCCTTCAGGCGCGTGCGCAGGTCGGCTTCGTCGCCGGCGTGGGTAAAGGTAATGCAGTCCATCGGGCAGATATCGACACAGCCATCGCACTCGATGCACAGGTTGCGGTTGAACACCGTCTGCACGTCGCAGTTCAGGCAGCGACTGGCTTCCTTGAAGGCGGTGGCGGCGTCAAAGCCGAGTTCCACTTCGACCTTGATGCTGGCCAGGGCTTTTTCTGCGGCGGTCCATGGCACCTTGAAGCGAATGTCGTTGGACGGCGCGTTGCGGTAGCTCCATTCGTGGATACCCATTTTTTGCGACATCAGGTTCACCGTGGGTGCCGGGCGGCGGCTCACGTCTTCACCGTTGAGCAGGCGGTCGATCGACACTGCCGCCTCATGACCGTGCGCCACCGCGGTAATGATGTTCTTGGGGCCGTAGGCTGCGTCACCGCCAAAAAAGACGTTGGGCAAGGTGGACTGGAACGTGCCCTCTTTGAGCACCGGCAATCCCCATTTATCAAAATCAATACCAAGGTCGCGTTCGATCCAGTTGAACGAGTTTTCTTGGCCGACGGCGATCAGCACCTCGTCGCACGGCACCAGCACGTCGGGCTCGCCGGTCGGGATCAGGCTGCGTTTGCCCTTGGCGTCGTATTCGGCACGCACGATCTCGAAGGTCATGCCGGTGAGCTTGCCGTTGCTGTGCTCGAACGACTTGGGCACGTGGTAGTTCAGGATCGGGATGCCTTCGTGTGCGGCGTCTTCTTTTTCCCAGGGCGAGGCTTTCATCTCTTCGAAGCCGCTACGCACAATCACTTTCACGTCCTTGCCGCCCATGCGCCGTGCGCTGCGGCAGCAGTCCATGGCAGTGTTGCCGCCGCCGAGCACGATGACGCGCTCGGCGGTTTTGGTAATGTGGCCGAACGATACCGACATCAGCCAGTCGATGCCGATATGGATGTGCGCCGCCGCTTCCTTGCGCCCGGGTACCACCAGATCACGGCCGCGTGGTGCACCGCTGCCCACAAAGATGGCGTCATAGCCCTGGGTCAGCAATGCTTTCATGGAGTCGATGCGTTTGCCAGACTGAAAGTCAACCCCCAGATTCAGAATGCGGTTCGTTTCGTCGTCCAGCACCGATTCGGGCAAGCGGAATTTGGGGATTTGCGTGCGCACAAAACCACCAGCCTTGGACTCGCCTTCAAACACCGTCACGGCGTAGCCACACGGCACCAGGTCGCGTGCTACGGTGAGCGACGCGGGGCCAGCACCCACACACGCGATGCGCTTGCCGTTGGGCGGTGCAATGGTTGGCATACGGTCGGCGATGTCGTCCTTGAAATCTGCCGCCACGCGTTTCAGGCGGCAAATGGCCACCGGTTCGGGCTTGCCGGCGTTGTTTTCTTCCACCCGGCCGCGGCGGCAGGCGGGTTCGCACGGACGGTCACAGGTGCGCCCGAGCACGCCCGGAAACACGTTGCTGACCCAGTTGATCATGTAGGCGTCGGTATAGCGCCCCTGACCAATCAGGCGGATATATTCGGGCACGGGGGTGTGGGCCGGGCAGGCCCATTGGCAATCAACGACCTTGTGAAAATAGGCCGGGTTGGCTGTATTGGTAGCTTGCAAAGTAGTCTCCTCACCCTGCTCGCGGTCAAAAAAGGGTGCCGTTGCAGGTAGGGGTCGATGGTACGCTCGGGCCGGGCTTGGGTTTTGCCTGGTTCGCTGAAAACTAAAGATTCATTGATTTACATCAGATATTTTCAGGCTTTGGAAATGTGTTGAAATTTGATTTGACGCCAATGTTTGCGCTTTCGTTTGCAGACATTGGTCCAAAATAATGTAGGAGAACGATATGGCCGACGCTGCAACCAAAAATCAATTCAGTGCACTAGACCTATGTCATCAGCACATACAGCAATATCTGGCGGAGCTGGGCACGTTGCTGGTCCAGCTACGTGCTGGTGAAGACAGCCCGCATTTGCGACAACGTGCTGGCATCATTGAGGCCTTTTTTTCTGACACAGCGCGCCGACATCATGTTGAGGAAGAGCACAAAGTGTTCCCCGCTGTGCTGGCCAGCGACAACGCGGAACTGGTCCGCGCCGTTTCCACCTTGCAGCAAGACCACCTCTGGATTGAGCTCAATTGGTCCGAGATTGCACCGATGCTGCGTGCGCTGGCGCAGGGCGAGGACTGGGTGGACCCCGCCGAACTGCAACACGCCATCGATGTTTTTGTGGCCCTGTGCAGCGACCACATCGCACTGGAAGAAGCATTGATTTACCCCGAAGCCAAGCAACGTTTTGCCCAGGAGCTGGCAGGGCGTGCCAGACGATTGTCCGCATGACCGCTCAGCAGGGTCGCGCACGGCACTGGCTCGGTAGCGCGCTGGTGGCGGCACAATTTGGGCTGCTGGCGGCCTTGTTCTGGCGAGCTCTGGCGCGCAGCGTTGGCGTGTCGACGCTGGCGTTGGCACTGGCGGGCTTATC
>Ga0210009_1000136_pt1 | contig 94331 bp, 82 predicted proteins | sample CryGeyCG2114_065_FD_185457 | JGI IMG/M metagenome (GOLD analysis project Ga0210009, IMG submission 185457) | Groundwater microbial communities from aquifer - Crystal Geyser CG12_big_fil_rev_8/21/14_0.65 (SPAdes) (version 2) | ecosystem: Environmental > Aquatic > Deep subsurface > Groundwater ...
TGTCATACCCGCCAGCTTCTCATATTGACGGAAGTAGTTCTGGAAGGTGATAGAAGCCAAGGTTTGGTTTTCGTTTTGAATGTGTACGCCTTCTTTGGCTTCAACGGCTTGATGTAAGCCTTCTGACCAACGACGGCCAGGCATAGTACGGCCAGTGTGTTCATCGACGATGATCACTTCACCATCCTGAACGATATAGTCAACATCGCGCTCGAATAGTGTATGAGCACGCAGGGCTGCGTTGACATGGTGCAATAACGAAATATTAGCGGCCGAATAGAGTGAATCCCCTTCGGCTAACATGCCACGCTCAATCAGCAGGTTCTCTACCTTTTCTTGGCCGCGCTCGGTGAAATGCACTTGTTTGGCTTTTTCATCGATGCTGTAGTCACCCTCACCCACATATTCTTCCGAGTCTTCTTTATCTTGACGGATAAGACTTGGGATCAGGGTGTTGATCTTGATGTATAGCTCAGAGCTATCTTCAGCGGCACCAGAGATAATCAACGGCGTACGCGCTTCGTCGATTAAGATTGAATCCACTTCGTCGATCAGGGCGTAGTGCAATGGACGCTGTACCCGTTCTTGTGGAGAGAACGCCATATTATCGCGCAGATAGTCAAAACCAAATTCGTTGTTGGTACCGTAGGTGATATCGGCATTATAGGCGGCTTTCTTTTCGTGCTGTCCAAGACCTGCCACGTTGATGCCTACGGTCAAACCGAGGAATTCAAATAGTGGGCGGTTATTCTCGGCATCACGGCGTGCTAAGTAATCGTTGACGGTAATGACGTGCACGCCTTTACCCGTCAGCGCATTTAAGTAGGCGGGCAAAGTTGCCGTTAGGGTTTTACCTTCCCCCGTACGCATCTCGGCAATTCGGTTGCTATCGAGTACCATGCCACCGAGCAACTGCACGTCGAAGTGACGCATTTCAAATATACGCTTCGACGCTTCACGAACCGTGGCAAATGCCTCGGCCATAATCGCCTCGAGGGTTTCACCTGCCGCTAAACGCTCACGAAACTCGGCGGTTTTAGCTTTAAGCTGTTCATCGGTTAATTTTTCATAATCGGCTTCAAGCGCATTAATCTGATTAACGACTTTTTGTAAACCTTTGAGGGTACGGTCGTTACGACTACCAAATACTTTTGTCAGTAATTTACCAAACATCTGAATCACTTATTCTCTGTAGGCCAAGTCCATGATGGAACCTAGAAGCCAATGTTTCAATTAACTTGCTTTGCGGTAGACAAACTTCTGTGGATCTATCTGCTGTCCGCCACGCAACACTTCATAATGTACATGGGCCCCTGTCGAGCGCCCAGTACTTCCCATACTGGCGATGGTATCGCCTTTTGCGACCACATCACCTACAGTCACTGACAAAGCTTTATTATGGCCATAGCGAGTACGTAGCCCATTACCATGGTCAATTTCAACCAACTCACCATAACCGAACATATTCCCAGCCCAAGTCACCACACCTGCGGCAGTCGCGACAACTTTCGCCCCTTCCCGACCGGTAAAATCTATGCCTTTATGCAGGGTTCTACGACCGTTAAAAGGGTCATTACGCAATCCGTAGGGCGACGATAACCAGCCTTTATCTAGCGGAAGCCCAGATACATAACGCTCTTCATCTATATGGTGGTTAGATGACACAGTTTCAAGTAGTGAGAGTTGAACATTATTGTTATCAATTCGTGAAGCAAGCTTATCCATATCATCGATAAGCTGTCCAAGTTCGATATTTGTGCCTAGTTCACTCAAGCCACCCACACCAACCTCAGATGAAAAATCGAAATCATCTTCGAGTTTATTGCGCTCGGCAACTTGTTGGCCTAAGGCTTCGAGGCGGGTGATTTTTGCCTGCATACGGGCAACGTGAGTCACTAGCATGGCTAGTTGAGACTCGGTAGCACTCTTTAGTTCTAAGACTTGTTTCTTCTGTTGTTCACGTACGAGACGATCGTTATCAACACTGGCTTGCTGATTTTCAAATCGAGCGGAGTTGTGTTGATAAATACCGGCACCAGTAGCCAACAATAACATGGGAAGGAGCAACCAGCGTTTACTGGGTTGCCAGCGCGTGACGCCATTCCGACCTTGAATAAATACTGTTACACTCATAGCCTAATTCAGCCATCTTATTATCATATGAAAAAGCCCCCTCAAGATCTCAGCCAATTACTACACCAGTCGGGCAAATTACCCGACATCGCTGAGAAAGCGGAACTACTTTTGTATCTGGATCAGCATGTGAAGCAGATTGTCGCAGGTCCTATTGCGGAACAGCTGAAAGTCGCTAATTTCCGCCAGGGTGTTCTTGTAGTTGAAACCACTTCGGCTGCCTGGGCTGCACGAATTAATTTTCAAAAGTCGAAGTTACTCGCGCAACTTCAAGCAGAAACGCTCCCAATCCTTACCGCAATTGAGGTCAAAGTCAACCCGAGATTAGCAATGTATGATGCAAAGCCTAACCAAGCGCACAAAGAATTGAGTCCTGTTGCGGCGGAACATATTGCCGCACTGGCGGAAAATGTGAGTGGCACACTGGGCGAAAAACTAAAACGGCTGGCCTCATTGGCCAGCCGTAATAAATAAACTCACACTATTTTAAGCAAATAACTATCTCAAACTTAAGCAAATACGGCGCCACCTGGCACAATAAAGCTGACGGGGACATCGGCTTCTTTTTCAAAGCTGATTAACTCCCACGCATCCTGTTGCGCCAGTAGTGCTCGGACTAATTGGTTATTCAGTGCATGGCCCGTTTTATAGGCTGTGAACTCACCTAAAATGGCGTGTCCCGCTACGTAGAGATCACCAAATGCATCTAAAATCTTGTGCTTAACAAACTCGTCCTCATAACGCAGGCCGTCGGGGTTGAGGACGCGGTATTCATCAAGTACAACCGCATTTTCCATGCTGCCACCTAATGCAAGGTTGTTAGCACGCAGATACTCAATATCACGCATAAAACCAAAAGTACGGGCACGGCTGATATCTTTCACAAAAGCAGATGTTGAGAAGTCCATCACCACATGCTGTTGACTACGGGCGATCTCTGGATGAGCAAAGTCAATTTTAAAGTTGACTCTAAAACCTTTAAAGGGTTTTAGCTCGGCCCATTTATCACCATCTTCAACACGCACAGGGCGTTTAATCTTTAAGTACTTCTTAGGTGCGGCCTGCTCTTTAATGCCTGCAGACTGTAATAAGAAGACGAATGGGCTCGCACTGCCATCCATAATGGGGATTTCAGGTGCGTCCACTTCGATTACGGCGTTGTCTATGCCTAAACCTGCGAGTGCAGCAAACAAATGTTCAATAGTTGAAATTCGAATACCTTCGTCATTGACAAGTGCCGTGCACATAGTGGTTTCGCGAACTTGTTCCGCCTTCGCTGGAATAGCGACTGCAGGACTCATATCGGTACGCACAAGTACGATCCCTGTATTAACTGGCGCGGGCATAATGCTCAAGGTGACCTTATTGCCGGAGTGTAATCCGACTCCGGTTGTTTTCACCATTTTTTGAACAGTTCTTTGAAATATCATTCAGTTACCCGTTTTAATTCGAATTACAAAGCCTAATATTTGTACACCCATCGGTGGCAAAACGGCCACAGTGGTATGACATGATAACATAACTTAACCATGTCATACAAATGCAGCTATCCTGTGGTATCGCTCGATAACGAGTGCCACCACAGAATACGCGCTGGACTCAAATGCCCTTGTTAATCAGCTTGCTTACGCAAAAACGCTGGAATATCAAGATAATCCAATTCATGCTTCGTTGAAGGAGCGGGTGCCGGAGCAGGTGCTGGCGAAGCAGGCAACACGTTGCCCTTTGGCGCGGCATAACTCACATGAGCCGCTTCTTCGACATAGGCTTCTACTCTTGGTTCCACAACCACAGGCTCTGGACGAGGTGCAGGCTTAGAAACCAATTGGATATCTGGACGCTTTTCCGCGCCGATACCAGTTGCAACCACAGTAACACGCAATTCATCACTCATTTCTGGGTCGATGACCGCGCCCACGACCACAGTCGCGTTGTCAGAGGCGTAAGCCTTAACATGATTGCCGACGGTTTCGAATTCTTCGATGCTCATGTCCATACCTGCGGTGATGTTAACTAACACACCACGGGCACCGGCTAAGTCGATATCCTCTAATAATGGGCTGGCGACAGCAGCTTCGGCGGCTTCTTCAGCACGGTCTTCACCGCGAGCGACGCCTGTACCCATCATGGCATTACCCATTTCAGACATCACAGTCTTCACGTCGGCGAAGTCGACGTTAATTAGACCAGGACGAGTGATAAGTTCGGCAATACCTTGTACCGCACCGAGTAACACGTTATTCGCTGCGGCAAACGCATCGAGTAAAGAAGTGCCACGGCCCAATACTTTTAATAATTTTTCGTTAGGGATCGTGATTAACGAATCCACGTGCTTGGCTAGCTCGGCAATACCTTGCTCGGCATAGGCCATACGCTTTTTCCCTTCGAATGGGAAAGGCTTAGTCACAACCGCAACGGTCAGAATACCTTCTTCGCGGGCGATTTGCGCCACAACGGGCGCCGCACCTGTACCTGTACCACCGCCCATACCGGCGGCGATAAAGATCATATCCGAGCCTTTGATCGCCGCACGAATGTTCTCGCGGTCTTCTTCAGCGGCGGCACGACCCACATCTGGGTTTGCACCTGCACCTAGGCCTTTAGTAACATCGCGACCTAATTGAATCGTTGAGCCAGCGCCTGATTTACGCAGCGCCTGTGCGTCTGTATTGGTAACGACAAACTCAACACCTTCAATGTTGTGTTTGACCATATGTTCGACAGCATTACCGCCGCCGCCGCCAACGCCGATGACTTTAATCACCGCGTCATCTGAGTGAGTGTCCATGATCTCAAACATTGTCTGATCTCCGTGTTGCCTGCGTTATGAAAATTAAAATTCGCCCTTAAACCAGCTTTGGACCCGATTCCAAGCACTGGTTACCCCTTGACGCTCAGGACGTTCGAATTGACGTTCGATCACCCGTCTTGCACCGTAGTGAAGCAGCCCGACTCCAGTGGAGTAAATGGACTGATCCACATATTCATATAAACCTTTGATCGGTAGCGGTGAAGCCACCCGAACTGGCATGCCGAAGGTTGCTTCTGCAATATCGACTACGCCTTGAATCGACGCTGTGCCACCCGTGAGCACAATACCTGCGGCGATTTGATCTTCTAAGCCACTGTCTTTCAGCTCCTTGAGCACTAGCTCAAACAGCTCTTGATATCTTGGCTCTACCACTTCGGCGAGCGTGTGACGTGACATGCTACGCGATGGACGCCCACCGACCGAGGGTACTTCGATACTGTCTTCACGGCTCACCATTGAGCTGCGCGCACAGGCGAACTGCACTTTAATCTGTTCAGCGTGTGACGACGGTGTGCGGAAAATCTTCGCAATATCGTTCGTCACTTGATTACCCGCCACCGGCACAACCGCGCAGTGGCGCAGGGCGCCGTTGGTATAGACAGCGATATCCGTAGTGCCACCGCCAATATCGACGATACACACACCTAAGTCTTTTTCATCGAAGGTCAGTACGGCATCGGCCGAGGCAATCCCAGAAAACACTAAGTCGTCGACCTTCAAGCCACAGCGCTCCACACTCTTAGTGATGTTCTTCGCCATATCATTAGCACAGGTCACTATATGCACCTTGGCTTCCATCCGCATACCGGACATGCCGATTGGGCTACGAATGCCATCTTGCACGTCAATCGCATATTCCTGCGGTAACACATGCAGAATACGACGTTCGGTCGGGATCTTCACCGAGCGCGCCGTGTGGATCACGTTATCGACGTCTTCCTGTGTCACTTCTTCATCGTTAATCGACACCATGCCATTTTCGTTTTGGCAGGCGATATGTTTACCCGAAATACTCAGGTAAACCGATGATACTTGGCAATCGGCCATTAATTCCGCTTGATCGAGTGCACGTTGCACACTGCGCACGATGGAGTCTAAGTCGTTAACGCCACCTTTATCCATGCCCCTTGAAGGATGGTTACCAAGGCCGACTATGCTGATTTCGCCATCGGGCAGAACTTCGCCTATGATCACTGCGACTTTAGAGGTTCCTATGTCCAATCCGACGATCAGATTTCTATCTTGGTTTTTGGTCATTAATTATCGGCTCTCTTGTTTGTGCATCGCCCCAGCCTACGGCCAACCCTATGTCGTAGCGCAAATCCACTCTGGCAATGGGTTTATCTTGTTTCGCTAGCAGCGGATAAACAGTGATAAACCTTTGTATCCTTGCCATTTTATCTTCTCTACCTAGGTCTAAAACAATACCGTTACCTAGGGTCGCATGCCACGCATGGCGTGGTGTTAAACTTAAACTGGCTAAGGTAAAGCCATTTATCTTCAGCAGCGAATTAACCTGCGCATAGGCGGTTAATACCTCAGTGCCCATATCATCCGGTCCAGATAACTGTGGCAAATGCTCCAACTCTGGATGCGATGGCGCTTCAAACACTTCGCCATGCACATTTAACCATGAGCTACCGTTCCAATGGGCGGCGGGTTGCTGCTCTTGCAAATACACCCTAAGCTTCGCTGGCCATTCACGTCTTACCGATGCGCGATATACCCAAGGTAAAGCCTCTAACGCCTGTTGCACTAAGGTGATGTCAGCACTAAAAAAACTCCGCTGCATCAAATCCTGTAGTGCAATTTGTATATCTCTATCTGTGGTGTAAGTCCGTTCACCTTTGATGGCAACCGCCTCAATCGGCAGGGTGCTGGCATCGTTTAAAAACCTATGTAACTGGTAGCCGCCAAAGACGAAACTACCAATGACCAGCCATAAAAAACCAATCCCGCTCCACAGGTACCAATTAACCCGGGACATCCTCGCCCACCAGTGTCGCCTCTTATCACTCCAAGACACGTTTGTTTCCACCTTTCAACGACACTACTAAAAACCACAGAAAATCGGCCATTATATAGAGCTAAATCTTTTGGTCAAAATTTCCTTTAACCTGAGATCCAGCACGATACATCAAGGTTTTGCTGCGTTAACCACAATCGTTGCAAAGCCTAATTCTGACACTGCTAACTGGCGCGACAGGGCGCCTATATTACCCGCACCTTGGGTCAACAATAAATCCCCTTCCTGCAACACATCGGGCAGCACTTCGGCTAGCTGATCTGGACTGGCGATAAAGATCGGATCTAACTGGCCACGCAGGCGAATTGAGCGACACAGTGCGCGACCATCGGCGCCGGGGATCGGTGCCTCACCCGCACTATAAACATCGAGCAACAGCAGGCAATCCACCAGGGATAACACCTCAATAAAGTCTTCGTACAAGTCACGGGTACGTGTATATCTGTGTGGCTGATAGGCCATGACTAAGCGTTTTTCCGGCCAACCCGCGCGCGCCGCTTTAATGGTCGCCGCCACTTCACTCGGGTGGTGACCATAATCATCGACTAACATGACTTCGCCCTTTGGCGTAGCGAACTTGCCTAAATGTTGGAAACGACGGCCAATACCTTGGAATTCTGCTAAGGCTTGAATGATGGCGCTATCATCGATTTCATCTTCGGTCGCCACGGCAATCGCCGCCAGTGCATTGAGCACATTGTGCTGACCTGGCAGGTTGAGCAGCAGATCTAAATCCTCTTTACCTTTGCGTCTTACTGTAAAGCGGCATTGATGGCCTTGCTGACTGAAATTCAGCGCCTGCACATCGGCATCGTCACTAAAGCCATAGGTCACTAGATGGCGACCGATACGCGGCATAATTTCCCGCACTACGGGATCATCGATACAGACCACGGCCACGCCATAGAATGGCAGGTTATGCAAAAAGTCGACGAAGGTAGATTTGAGTTTCTCAAAATCGCCACCGTAGGTATCCATATGATCGGCTTCGATATTGGTCACTACGCTAACCATGGGCTGCAAATGCAGGAAGCTGGCATCACTCTCGTCCGCCTCGGCGATCAGATAACGACTGGTGCCTAATCTTGCATTGGTGCCGGCACTGTTAAGCAAACCACCGATCACAAAGGTAGGATCCCGCTCTGCCTGACCATAAACACTGGCGATAAGGCTAGTGGTCGTCGTTTTACCATGGGTGCCCGCAATTGCCACACCATGACGATAACGCATTAACTCGGCTAACATTTCGGCGCGGCGCACGATAGGAATACGTAATTCTTTGGCGGCAAGGATTTCTGGGTTTTCCAGATTAATCGCCGTTGAGACGACGACCACATCCACTTGTTGCACGTTTTCAGCGGCATGACCAATTTGGATCTTGGCACCGAGTAAACACAATCTATCGGTCACGGCATTTTGCGCGATATCCGAACCACTCACCTGATAACCTTCGTTCACTAATACTTCGGCGATCCCGCCCATGCCCGCGCCGCCAATGCCGACGAAGTGAATACGCTTAATCCGGCGCATTTCTGGGATCATACTTCTTAACTGTATGTATCTTTCTGTCTTAGTCATACTTATCCTTTCTCGGCGAGGCTAATGCACACTGCGGCAACTTGTTCAGTCGCATCCAGTACTGCAACGTCCCTCGCTCTTTGGCCCATACGGGCTAATTCTGCTCTGTCATTGGCGAGTAACTGTAATTTACTCACCAGTTTATTCACGTCCAAGATGGCCTGCGGCAATAGGAAAGCGGCGCCAGCCTCAACCAATACTTGGGCGTTACGGGTTTGGTGATCATCCACAGCATGGGGATAGGGCACCAAAATACTCGGCAGTCCCACCGCCGCTAGCTCGGATACCGTCAGCGCGCCGGCACGGCACAATACCACATCCGCCCAGCGATAGGCGGCCTCCATATCATCAATAAATTCGGCGACATTCACCCCGCCATCTTGCCCCTGCTGCTGATAAGCCGCTTTTACGCTGGCAAGATTATCTTTGCCTACTTGATGCCACACGGTAATCGATTGCTGCTTACTCAAAGCGGCAACGACCTCGGGCATTAAATCGTTAAAGACTTTGGCGCCGAGACTACCGCCAACAACTAACACCTTTAGGGCGTCATCGGCACCTTGCTTAGGTTCGGCGCCAAGGGCAATCAGCTCGCGGCGAATGGGATTACCGACGACCTTTGCCTTCACTTGGGTAAAGGTATTGTTAAAGGCGCACAGTACTTGGCTCGCAATCCGCGATAACAGCTTATTCGTCATCCCTGGAATGGCGTTTTGCTCATGGAGCACTAAGGGCACGCCAGCCAATTTTGCCGCCACACCACCCGGACCACTGGCGAAGCCACCCATACCGAGCACAACATCGGGTTTAAACTCGGCAATGACCGCCTTGGCTTGCAAAATGGAGCGCACCACTTTAAAGGGCGCCGCTAATTTACGCACTAGGCCATTACCACGAACGCCCTTGATATCGATAAAATCAATATCAAAGCCATACTGGGGCACAAGACGCGCCTCCATACGATCGGCCGTGCCTAACCAACGCACTTGCCAACCCTGCTGCGCTAAATATTTAGCCACCGCGAGCGCCGGGAACACATGTCCTCCCGTGCCACCCGCCATGACTAGAATACGTTTACCCGCGTCGGTCATTACTTCAATCTCCCCTGCACGGCCTGAACTAAACTCATGCGCCGTTCGTAATCGATGCGCAGCAATGTCATTGCCGCCGCCGTCATGACCCATAGACTACTACCGCCGTAACTCACAAAGGGCAGTGTTAACCCTTTAGTAGGTAACATACCAATGCTTGCGCCCACATTAACGACGGTCTGGAAACAGATCCAAATTCCAATGGCATAGGCCAAATAGCCTTCGAAGGCCTTATCCATCACCAGGCATAAATTACCTAAGCGAATGGCCCTCAATGCCACAAATAGCAACACGGATAACACAGCGATAATGCCGATAAACCCTAGTTCTTCCCCAATCACGGCGAAGATAAAGTCGGTATGGGCCTCGGGTAAATATTCCAATTTTTGAATGCTGTTACCTAGCCCTTGACCGAACCAATCCCCGCGACCATAGGCCATCAGGGATTGCGTTAACTGGTAGCCACTACCGAAGGGATCCTGCCAAGGATCCATAAACGAAGTGACTCGGCGCATACGGTAAGGTTCTAATAACACTAAGGCAACGAAGGCCAAGATCCCGGCAAATATCAGCGCGAAGAAGTCGAGCAAGCGCGCCCCTGCGAGGAATAACAGCCCGACAGTGCCGACGAACAACACCACCACAGTTCCTAAGTCGGGTTGCATCAAAATCAAGATGGCGTAGATCGCAAATACCGCAATCGGCTTATAGAAACCCTTGGCATTTTCACGTACTTCCTGATGACGGCGCACCAGATAACCCGCCATATACACAGAGAAAGCAAACTTTGCCACTTCCGCAACTTGGATACGAATAGGGCCTATGGATAACCAACGCGTCGCACCATTCACTGTGGTGCCCACCGCTAATACCGCCAGTAACATCAGTCCCACGACGAGCAACATAATGGGGCTCATACGCTGCCAAGTTTGCATTTCGACCCGAAGGACAAATGCAGCAATCACGAGGCAACCGAGTAGATAGCCCACATGCCGGGTCATAAAGTAGAACGGGTTACCCGTTAACGTCTGGGCCTCGGGCATAGAGGCCGACATTACCATCACAAAACCAAAGCCAATCAGAGACAACACGGCCGTGAGTAAAGCCCGATCGTACAATTGCACGCCTGGGACTTCAGTATCACGTTGCCAGTTGGGGAGTGCATTCAACACCCGCCCAAACAGGCTGAGTTGTCTTGCATCACTCGCCATCGAGTTGCTCCACTTGGCTTCTAAAATCATCACCGCGGGCCATAAAGTTGCTGTACATATCGAGACTCGCACAGGCGGGCGACAGTAAAACGATATCACCGGATGTGGCTAATCCTGCCGCCTTGGCAACAGCCGCTGCCATAGAGTCAACTTTAATCGCCCCCGCTTTAAGTGCGGCAATCTTATTACCATCACGGCCTAAGGTAATGAGATGAGTCACTTTTGTTAACGGCTCTACCAGCGGACCAAAGTCAGCACCTTTACCATCGCCGCCGGCAATTAAAATGATATCGCCCAAGTGATCGCTTAAACCTTCAAGCGCCGCTACCGTAGCGCCCACATTCGTAGCTTTAGAGTCGTTGACATAGGTGACGCCAGCTTTGATCCCAACCACTTCACAGCGATGTGAAAGCCCTGTAAAGGTACGGGCGACTTTGGCCATCACTTGCTTATCCACGCCAACCACATCGACTAAGGCCATGGCCGCGAGTAAATTGGCGTGGTTATGGCTACCAATCAGAGAGACTTCTGTGATGGGCATAATTTCACTGTGCCCATGGTAAATCTTGCTGTCACTAATGCCCCACTCGTCGCCCTCTGGCGACGCTAAACCAAAACTGTTTTGGTTCATCGGTTCCGTCGGCATAGTTAAAGCGTCGTCACGATTAAAGAGGACGGCGCGACTCTGATGATACAAACGCAGCTTAGCGTTGCGATAGGCATCCATATCGCTGTATCTGTCCATATGATCTTCGGTCACGTTTAAACAGGTTGAGACCACACAATTCAGACTGTGAGTGGTTTCTAGCTGGAAGCTCGACAGCTCAAGCACAAAGATCTCGGCATTCTTACTCAAAAGATCGAGTGCCGGAATGCCGATATTGCCGCCCACGGCCACGGCCATCCCAGCTTCACGCAGCATTTCACCAACCAGAGTCGTCACTGTCGACTTGCCATTTGAACCAGCAATGCCAATGACGCAGGGTTTGCGATCGGCAATTTCACGGGCAAATAGCTCGACATCACCAATCACCTCAATCCCCATATCCAGTGCGGCGCGCACCTCGGGAGTATCAATCGCAATACCTGGGCTGATAATGATTTGTGTCGCCTGTACTAAATAACGGCAATCGAATCCGCTGGCAATCAGCTGCACCTCAGGGAAAGAAGTCGCTAAGGTATCGGCTCCCGGTGGTTGCCTGCGGCTATCCATCACCAGTGGCGTAATGCCTTTTTCACACAGATAGCGCACTACCGAGAGCCCCGTCGCCCCCAAACCTAACACTATGTGTGAATACTGATTTTGCATACCCTATTACCTTAACTTCAACGTGGCTAAGCCGAGTAGGACCAGAAATATTGAGATGATCCAGAAGCGGACAATCACACGGGGTTCTGGCCAACCTTTTAACTCGTAATGGTGATGGATTGGCGCCATACGGAAAATCCGTTGACCACGCAACTTGTAGGATCCCACCTGGAGGATCACTGACACAGTTTCCATCACAAACACGCCGCCCATGATCACTAACAAAATTTCTTGACGAACAAGAACGGCGATAGTACCCAGTGCCGCACCTAATGACAGTGAACCCACATCGCCCATAAAGACCTGTGCAGGGTAAGTGTTGAACCATAAAAAGCCTAAGCCCGCACCGACAATGGCGGTACAGACGATCACTAGCTCGCCCGAACCCGGCAAATGTGGAATATGCAGATAATTAGCAAACTGGACGTGGCCCGAAAGGTAGGCAATCAAGGCAAACGCCGCCGCGACCATCACAGTTGGCATAATCGCCAAACCATCTAGACCATCGGTTAAGTTCACTGCGTTACTCGACCCCACAATAGTGAAGTAAGCCAACACAATAAATACAGCGCCCAGTTGTGGCATCACGTCCTTAAAGAAAGGCACTACTAACTGGGTTTCACCTGGATTTGCCGCAGTGGCATACAGGAAAAAAGCAATGAGCAGAGCGGCGAGCGACTGAAGAATGTACTTCCAGCGCGCAATCAAGCCCTTAGTGTCTTTACGCACCACTTTACGGTAATCATCGATAAAACCAATCAGGCCGAAGCTACCCAGCACAAACAGCATCACCCACACATAACGGCTACCGAGATCGCCCCACAACAATACGCTGATAAAGATGGCGGCTAAGATCAGCAGACCACCCATAGTTGGCGTACCGCGTTTACTAAAGTGTGATTCTGGGCCATCGTTACGCACCACTTGGCCAATTTGCATTAACTGCAAACGTTCGATAAGTTTTGGGCCCCACCATAGGCTAAAAATTAATGCGGTTAATAGGCCTAAAATGGCTCTAAACGTCACATAAGAAAATACGTTAAACCCCGTATGAAACTGGGTTAAATACTCGGCCAGATACACCAGCATCTACACTAACTCCCCACGCCCGAAGGCTACTGTTAGGCCATCCACGACCCGCTCCATGGCGGCGCTCCGTGAACCTTTAACTAAAACCGTCACCTGTCCCGGCAACTGGTTGATGTGTTTTATCAGTTTTTCTACTAACGTCGCCACGCTGTCATGGTGCTCCGCCCCGAAAGCTTGGCTCGTGTGCTGACTCAAATTCCCCGTACAAAACAGCGCATCGATTCCCTGCTGTTTTGCCAGTTGTCCGAGTTCAGCGTGCAAAAGGGGCGCATTGTCGCCTAATTCGCCCAAATCTCCCAGTACCAAACAACGATTTTCAGAAATTTCCTTTAACCAGACGATTGCCGCCCCAACAGACATGGGATTCGCGTTATAGCTATCATCGATTAGACGAATTCGCCCTAATTGAGTTGGCTGCATCCGCCCCTTTACGGGAGTGAGTTGGCTTAAGCCTTCGGCAATCTCTGTCAAACTCAATCCCAAGGAAATACAAACACTTGCAGCGGCCAAGGCGTTACTCACTTGATGACGACCCGCCAGCGGCAAGACCACTTGGCAAGACTCACCTAAGTAATTGAGCATAAAACGATAGCAACCGTCTTTATTCGCTTTATGTCCACTTGCAATCACATCGATATGACGTTTTGCCGCACCTTCCTGCTGGGAGAAGCTCAGCTGTTTGTAATGTTTTGCCTTAACACGCATCACATCGGCAAAGGCATCATCGGCATTAATAATGGCAGTGCCATCTTGTTGCAGATGGTTAAAGATTTCTGATTTCGCCTGCGCCACCCCCGCCTGTGAACCAAATCCTTCGAGGTGAGCACTACCGACGTTATTGACTAAAACTACGTTCGGACGCACCAAACCTGAGGTGTAATCAATCTCACCTTTATGGTTAGCACCCAGCTCAAACACCCCGTACTCATCCGCTGGCGTTAAGCGCAGCAGGGTTAAAGGCACGCCAATCTCGTTATTAAAATTACCCGCGGTGTAAAGCACCTGATGCTTAATCGACAGAATAGTGGCGATCATTTCCTTTACGCTTGTCTTGCCATTTGAGCCAGTCAAAGCCACACAAATCGGATTGATTTGGTCACGGACATAAGCCCCGATTGCGCCCATGGCCCTTTGACAATCGGCCACTATTAGCTGCGGAATATCGAAGGCTAACTCGCGCTCGACCATTAACGCCGCCGCGCCGTTCTCAATGGCGGTTGCAGCAAAATCATGGCCATCAAAACGCTCACCCTTTAAGGCGACAAACAGGGTTGCAGCGCCGATTTTACGGCTATCGCTGCTTAAATCTTGAATGGTGACATCGTCACCGACCCGACGCGCGCCTAGGTGTTGACTTAGTGTCTCGAGGGAAAGAGGGATCATCTTACTTGCTCCGATAACTGGCGTGCCAGGGCGCGTTCATCGTAGTCATAACGCACGCCTGCCGCCTCTTGGTAAGTTTCATGGCCTTTACCCGCGAGCAAAATCACATCCCCAGGTTTAGCCAATGCCACAACCTCTTTGATGGCTGTGACACGGTCAACCTGAGTCAATGCGAGTTCTGGATTAATAAGCCCTTGGGTAATATCGGTAATAATTTGCTGAGGATCTTCACTGCGGGCATTGTCGCTGGTCACCATAATGCGGTCGGCAAATTGCTCCGCAGCTTGTCCCATGAGTGGACGCTTACCCTTATCACGGTCGCCACCACAGCCAAATACGCACCATAACTCACCGACACAGTGGCGGCGCAGGGCGTTTAACGCCTGTTCGATTGCATCTGGCGTATGGGCATAGTCGACCACTAAGGTGATGTTGTCCGCGGTGGTAAAACGCTCCATACGACCCGCGACGGGCGTTAGGTATTGCACTTGCTCGGCTAACGCTTTCATATCAAAACCTTGCAGATATAAGGCCGATAACGCCGCGAGTAAATTAGAGAGATTAAAGGCACCAAGTAGTGGTGAGTGGATTTGAGTCTCGCCCTCGGGCCACACTAAGGTTGCACTGACACCTTGATCGTCAAACTTGGCATTTTTGGTATAAAAAGCCGCGGCTTGATGACCTTCAATACTAAAGCCCCAGATCTTAGCGGCGACATTTTGCAACTCAGATAACCACATGGCGCCAACGGCATCGTCTAAGTTCAACAAACCGTGGCGCAGCGCATCGAAGCGAAATAACATTTGCTTAGCCGCCGCATAGTTTTCCATATCGCCGTGGTAATCCAAGTGATCACGGGTCAGGTTAGTGAACACGGCGACATCGAAGGGCACCGCATCGATACGGCCCTGCACTAAACCGTGGCTAGAGACTTCCATCGCACAGGTATTAACGCCTTTGCCTGCAAACTCATGCAGTTGTCGCATCAGGGTAATGGCATCGGCCGTGGTGTTGCCACTATCGACCAACTCGCCCCAGAGGCCGTTACCTAAAGTGCCCATCACCGCCGCTTTGCGTGCCAATAAGGTCGTTAGCTGAGCGATCAACTGACTGGTCGAGGTCTTACCATTCGTTCCTGTAATGCCGATAACGCCCATGGCTTGGCCTTGATTCACGGGGTAACGCACGGCGGCCAACGCCGAAACCTGTTGGCTAAGCCGATAAACATAAATCTGCACAGCTTGCTCAGTGGTAGTCGCAATAACTTTACCTTGCTCTTCGGGATTATCCGTATGCACTAATACCGCAACCGCACCTTGAGCTAAGGCTTTATCAATAAACTGTCTGCCATCGACCTTATGCCCTGGCAGCGCTAAAAACACATCGCCGCGACATATTGCGCGGCTATCTAAGGTCAAATGATTGAAGGACTGATTGCCCGAATACTCAAACCAAGGCGCTAACAGATCCCGTAACAACATCATTCTGTTCTCCCGGCGGCGATACCCGCCAACTGCACCTGTTCTTTATCGGAAATGGGTTCAACATTTAGCATTTGCAGTGAGCCAGACATCACCTTAGCGAATGCCGGCCCTGCCACTGAACCACCATAATAGAGATCGCCCTTGGGCTCGTTAACCACGACTACAATCGCCAGTTTTGGATTATTGACTGGGGCAACACCTGCAAATAAGGCGACATAATCATCACCATATCCCCCTGCAATCGCCTTACGGCTAGTGCCGGATTTACCCGCAACCGGATAACCATCTATATGGGCTAATGTGCCCGTGCCGCCTTTTTCGGTCACACCGACCATCATCTGCAGCACATCATTGGCCACATTTTGTGAAATAACCCGTTCACCCTCGGGCGGCTTCTTGAGCTTTAAAATAGAAACAGGATATAAAGTGCCCCCGTTACCTAAGGTGGCATACATACGTGCAAGCTGAAGTGTGGTGGCCGTTAAGCCGTAGCCGAAGGATAAGGTTGCGCGTTCAAAGTCGGACCAACGGTGTCTGTCTTGGATCACACCCGCGCTTTCACCCGTGAGGTTAATCCCTGAAAAACTCCCCAGCCCCATCGACTGATAGGTGCCGAGCAATTGCTGTACCGGAATAGAGAGGGCTAATTTACTGATCCCCACGTTGCTGGATTTGGCCAGAATACGCGCCAAGCTCATGTCACCATAGTTATTAGGGTCGCGCACCTGACGGCCACCCAAACGCATCCAACCGGGGGATGTCGGGATAATATCGGTCGACTTAACGGTCCCCGCCTCAAGCGCCGCCGCCACTACAAAAGGTTTAATGGTTGAACCCGGCTCGAAGGTATCCGTCATCGCACGGTTACGCATTCTGAAGGTTTGCAGATTATCCCGCGCATTGGGGTTATAGGATGGCGTGTTCACCATGGCCAACACTTCACCCGTGTGGATATCGAGTACCACAATGGAACCCGATGTCGCTTGGTTCATTTCCGTGGTGCGTTTTAGCTCGCGATAGGCAAGCTGCTGGATCCTATGATCAATACTCAACACCAGATCATTTGGACTCTCGCCTTCTTGAACAATATCGAGGCGCTCCACCACATGGCCATCACGGGATTTACGCACTTTTTGCTTCGATGGCGTGCCCGTGAGCCAACTGTTGTAAGCATTTTCAACGCCTTCAATACCGACATCGTCGATGTTAGTGATACCGATCAACTGGGCGGTGATTTCGCCACCTGGGTAATAACGGCGTGATTCAGACTTTAAAAATACCCCGGGCAATTTCAACTGGGTAATATAATCGGCCACCGCAGGTGTCACTTGGCGTTTAAGGTAGGTAAAACGTTTAGTGGGATTACTGCGCACCCTATCGAGCACATCTTCGATAGGCTCGTGCAATACATCGGCAAGAGCTTGCCAACGGCGCATATCGGCAAAACCATTATTATCATTCACTTGCTTAGGATCGGCCCAGACCGCACGCACTGGCACACTGACGGCTAACATGTCGCCATTGCGGTCAGTGATCAAGCCACGTTGCACCTCACGACTAGTGGTGCGCAGGGTGCGCATGTCGCTTTCGTGGCGCAGTTTATCGGGCTCGATAATTTGAATATAGGCCGCGCGTCCCACTAGGCTGCAAAATAGCGCAAACACAAACCCCACCACTACGTATAGACGCCAGTGGATCAGTTGCGGTTTTTGCGGTTTGCTTACCCGTTTGGTTTTTGCTTGCCTAATCATATTTTCCCTATACTCACGGTACCTTTACCACAACTTCTTCGCTGGGCAAGGGGCGACTCATGTTGAGCTCCTTCGATGCAATACGCGTAATACGGCTATGTTCTGTTTGCGATTGCTCTTCCAATAATAAATTGCGCCACTCGATATCTAATCTGTCCCGCTCCTGTAGCAGTTGGTCCCACTGGGTAGTGAGTTTGCGGCTAACATGGCTGGTATAAACCACGGCCACAGCATGACCTAACACGAGCAAAGCCAATAACAAGATCCATTTGTGCCGCCATAAATCGTGCAAAACGATCCGTGGCAGATTTAAAGAGGGCTTACTCACGTCGTTTGCCCCTTAGTAATCTAATCGCTCGGCAATGCGTAACACAGAACTGCGGGCCCTGGCATTGCGTTCTATTTCTTCATCGGACGGCATAATGGCCTTGCCAATGGCGCGCAGTTTGCGCGACTTATTAATTTGATCTTCTGTAATTGGCAGGCCGTGGGGCACGCTTTCGCCTTGGCTGTGGCGACGGATAAAGCGTTTAACAATTCTATCTTCCAAGGAATGGAAGCTGATAATAGATAAACGTCCCTGTGGTGCTAGCACGGTTAATGCTCCCTCAAGAGCTTGATCTATCTGGTCTAATTCACTATTGATATAGATACGGATCGCCTGAAACACGCGGGTTGCCGGGTGTTTATTGCGTTCTTTATTCTTAGTGATACGGGCAATTAAATCGGCCAAATCTTTAGTGCGTAAAAACGGCGTTTTATCACGGTCGGCCGCAATACAACGGGCGATATGGCGGGCATTTTTCTCCTCGCCATAGGTTTTGAATACCCAGGCCATATCTTCTATCTCGGCACGGGCAATCCACTGAGCCGCAGTCTCACCTTGGCTATTGTCCATCCGCATATCCAGCGGGCCATCACGCAAAAAGCTAAAACCACGTTCGGCATCGTCAAGTTGGGGTGAAGACACGCCTAAATCGAGTAACACACCATCAATTTTACCGCTAAGGCCCAGTTCCTCGACATAATCGGCTAACTGGCCAAAACCACCGTGTACGATTTGAAAACGGGGATCGTCGCTAAATTGTTTTGCCGCTTCAATCGCTTGGGGATCGCGATCGATCGCAATCAGACGGCCATTGGCACCGAGTCGTTGCAACACTTGTCTTGAATGACCACCGCGGCCGAACGTGCCATCGATATAGATGCCATCGTCTTTGATGTTCAAACCGCCGACCGTTTCTTCTAGCAGAACGGATAAATGGGCAAATTCCTGACTCATTACTCTCTTCTTATTTAGTTATGCGACACGTTAGAGTGAAAAATCCGCCAGACGCTCGTTGTTAGCAAGCTCCTCGCTTCGAATCGTTTCCTGACACTCATCAATTTGCTGCAGCCAAGCTTGCTCATCCCACAGCTCAAATTTGTTTAACTGCCCCACCAGCATGATGCGCTTATCTAAGCTGGCGTATTGCCGCAGCGGCGGTGGCAGTAATATGCGCCCATTGCCGTCGAGTTCGACCTCATGGGCATAACCGAGCAACAGTCGCTTTAAGGATCTCTGGGTTTTATCGGTGTCGGAAAGTGTCAGTAACTTAGCTTCGATCAATTCCCATTCATGGATTGGATACAAGAGTAAACAGGCGGATTGAATATCGACGGTGATCACGATGCGGCCTTGGTGCTCAAGCTGCAAAGGTTCGCGGTATCGCACTGGAATAGCGATCCGTCCCTTTGTATCTAGGTTGATGGCACTGGCTCCACGAAACACGCTAATTCATCCTATCCTTTGATTTTTGATCCACAAATATCCACTATTTCCCACAACTGCTAAGTTTAGGGACAGTGGACAAGCATTGTCAAGGGATCGAATCCTTTTATAAAGCCAGTCGGCAAGCGGGTTAGCAGCATGTTATCCCCATCGCCTAGTGACAAAGTTTTGACAAAAAAATCGGCACAAAATCGGCTAAACGATGGAAAGGACAGGAATAAATAGAGGATAAAAAAACAGCAATCGTTAGCTTTCAGGTAGTTGCAATGCAAAATATGCCGCTGAATTTCTGTAATTGTGGGATTTGATCTTGGGATAAATCACGATAGACTCACAAATCGCAACAAAATAAACCTAAATTTTACTTTTAACCGGCGTCAGAAAATCGCTCAATTCAGCATAAATCGCTCGATCTTTATGTTTGGCCAATGGCTTCGGCTAAGAAATTTATTTAATGATTGCGAGAAAGCTCAAAGATCTCGCCCTATTCAACCATCAAAAAGTGACGCAATGACAGCACCTTGGATCCGCAGTAGCCACAAATGGCTCGCCTTAATCAGTGCCATACAAGTTATGATTTGGTTAGGTTCTGGAGTTTATATGGTGCTAATGGATATTGAATTTATCCGTGGAAAACATTTAGTCGATCTCACTCGAACCGCGGAATTTAGTGTATCTCCTCCAAGCTACAGTTTTAACGATTTACTCAGGGATCACCCTCAAGCGACCGACATCACTCTCTATGTCACCCAAGGACGAGCCTATTACAGCGCCAAAATCGATAACCAGTTGCAGCAACTCGATGCGACCACTGGCAAGATCCACCCCCTTTTGGCCGAGGACCAAGCCCGAAAAGCGGCGGTGCAAGTCTATACGGGCACGGCTAACATCATAGGAGCCACACTCCACCAGCATACTGTTCCCGCCGAAATATCCCCTCGACTCTTACCCGTATGGCAGTTTGAATTCGATGATATGGCACATTCGAGCCTGTATATTTCGGCAACAACCGGGCAACTGGTCAGCACCCGCCACCATTATTGGCGGCTTTTCGATATCCTGTGGATGCTGCATATCATGGATTACGATACCCGTGAAGATGTGCATAACCCCCTACTCAGGGTAATGACAGCTTTAGCCATATTAACGGCACTTTTTGGTATAGCCTTGACCTATATCAGCTTTAGAAACAGTACTGTAAAAGAGGATAAACAATGATGTCCTCTGCAGCTAACAACCCCTCCTGGTGGCGAGTGACTCAAACCCTGCATAAATGGCTGGGGCTGATTGTTGGTTTACAGTTCCTTATCTGGCTAGCAACGGGTTTAGCCTTTAATCTGATTGACGAGCAGAAACTCGATGCGGATGTTTATCGAATGAGCGATACATCGGCAGCAATCACAACCCCCCTCGCCAATCCAGATACATTAATCGCCCAATACCAATCCCAAGGGTTTATCCAGCTAAAGCTATCTTCTGTATTAAATCGCCCCGTATACGCGATCAGCACTCGGACACAAAGCTATTGGTTTTGGGCCGACTCACTTGAACCCATGCGGCTAACACCTGAGCAATTAACTCAAATTGCCCAGGCAAGCTACTCAGGATCGGGAATGATGAATACTGTGCGCGCCCCCACGAATCCAATCGCCTTTACTGCCCAAGGGCCCATAGTACAAATTGATACCAGTGATGCCCTTGGCACGCGAATTTACCTTGATTCGGCATCTGGCAGAGTACTCGCCCACCAAAATCGTCAGTCCGATCTCAAAGATCTACTGTTTATGTTGCACTTTATGGATTACGTCCCAGAAAATGGCATTAACTTTAACCATGCTCTCATACAAATTATCAGCCTTGGTGCACTTTTGCTGGGTATGAGCGGTGTATTAACCCTAGGACATAAGTTCAGCCAAGGTCAGTTGCGCCTCCCCCGTTTTAAAGCATTCACCTCGCAAGGGAAAATCCATTTATATTCGGAACAGGCCGAGCTGTTAAGCGAACTGACGATCCACCCTGGTACCTTGTTGCACAGCCTTAACCAGGGACAGGAACGACTCCGCACAAGTTGTGGCGGTGGTGGACGTTGCGGTCTATGCAAATTACGCTTCGTAGAGCATGCCCCCGCACCTAATGATTATGATTTAGATAAACTGAGCATTTTAGAACTAGAGTCAGGCGTTCGTCTCAGCTGCCAACATCCCGCACAGTCGTGCAAACTTGCTCTGGTGACCAAGACACAACATCGATTCCTACTAAATTCGACAAATCGCCAAACGATCTGAAACGGCGTATAGTCTAAATATTAACCAACTCCTGCCGATAGAATGCCAAGTGGCTTACAAAAGGAGGCGTTATGAGTGGATTGGATAGTATTTATGCCATGCTGGCACAGCCAGTTAAAGCAGTGTTGCACCCTAAACGGGTCGTCGATCAGGTGAGCAGTACCACAGCGAATGCGCCTGATAGCCATGAATCACCCCAGTCGCAACTCCCCCCAACCATAGAGGGTCGTGACGCCAGAGTCAGGGACAGGCGCAAAGAATCCGATGCCAAACGCAATAAAAAGCGCCGGGAGTCCGATAAACAAGGCAAATTGAAAGAGGGTCTAGTGCTTGAGGTGACCGACGATACGGCGGAAATCAATAAGCCACCCAGTCAGCATATTATTGATGTTGAAGTATAAACCCGTACTGATATCAAACGAAAAAGGCGCAATCCCATTGGATTAGCGCCTTTTTATTCGCTTCAAACTGATTTAGTCGCTGCAATCTGCAATCGAGTGCATTTGAAACGAAGCCAGCCTCAAATCTAAGCATGCCGCAAGGCAAGCCACTTCAGTCAAATAGCTTAGGCGCGAGTTCTGGCGACGGCATCCTGCCAACCCGTGTACAATCTCAGCCGATCCTTAGCATCGATATTGGGGATAAAATGCTTATCGATACAGGCTTTATGTTCAAGCTCGATCACATTCTCCCAAAAGCCCACCGCCAGACCCGCTAAAAATGCCGCGCCTAGGGCAGTCGTTTCGCAATTACTCGGCCTTAGCACTTCGACATTGGTAATATCGGCTTGAAACTGCATCAAAAAATCATTGGCGACCGCGCCACCATCTACCTTCAAACGCTTAAGGCTGACGCCACTGTCTTTAGTCATGGCATCGAGTAAATCCTTACTCTGGTAAGCGATGGATTCTAACGCCGCCCGAATAATATGATTACGGTTGGCGCCACGGGTTAACCCAAATAGTGCACCACGGGCATTGGGATCCCAATAGGGCGCACCGAGTCCCACAAAAGCGGGGACTAGATACACACCATTAGTATCGGCAACCTTAGAGGCAAAATATTCGGTATCGCTGGCATCGCGAATAAGCCCGAGTTCATCCCGCAACCATTGAATGGTCGCGCCGCCCATAAAGACTGACCCTTCGAGGGCATAGTTCACTTCGCCTTTTGGCCCCACGGCAACTGTGGTCAGTAAGCCATGGTTGGAGCGCACCGCTTTGGTTCCGGTATTCATCAACAAGAAGCAGCCAGTGCCATAGGTATTCTTCGCCATGCCGGGCTCGACACACAGCTGACCAAAAAGCGCTGCCTGCTGGTCGCCCGCCATCCCTGCGACTTGGATTTCACTGCCTTCACCGGCAATCCGCGTGGTGCCATACACGCTGCAAGACGGTTTAACTTCGGGCAACAGAGACAAGGGAATATCTAAAGCTTCAAGTAACTTGTTATCCCAAGTCAGGCTATGGATATTGAATAGTAGAGTGCGGGCGGCATTGGTGGGATCGGTGACATGCACTTTGCCCTCGGTTAACTTCCACACGAGCCAAGTATCGATAGTGCCGAACAACAACTCACCGCGCTCGGCTTGCGCACGGGCATTGGGCACATTATCGAGGATCCACTTGATCTTAGTGCCTGAAAAATAAGGGTCGAGTAATAGACCGGTGTTTTCACGCACATACTCTTCTAGCCCTTGCGCCTTGAGTCGCTCACAAATCTCAGAGCTGCGACGACACTGCCATACAATCGCGTTATAGATAGGTTTACCTGTGGCTTTCTCCCAAATAACAGTGGTTTCCCGCTGATTGGTAATGCCAATCGCGGCTACTTCATCGCTGTGGATCCCCGCGCGCGCCAGCACTTCAATTAATACTGAACTTTGGCTTGCCCAAATCTCCATGGGATCATGCTCGACCCAACCCGGATTAGGATACAACTGGGTGAATTCCCGCTGGGACACGCTAACAATGTTTGCGTCGTGATCGAACACTATCGCCCTTGAGCTGGTCGTGCCTTGATCTAAGGCCACCACGTATTTTTTCTGCACGCTTTCCTATCCTATTTCTATTCCGAGTAACACTCTGAATACCCACGAGTTTGGCTCTATCACCACAACTGTGGACTTAAAAAATAATTGTGGATACTGAATATATTCGCAATAACGCCCTATGACCAGTCCAACTGTGACGTTGCTCTAGCGTGGGCTAATTCAAATAAATCATAGAAAGCATACAAATAGAGTTGCAAACAACTAAAGACGGCCTACGCTTACATATAATTAGAAAAATCTAATTGATAGGAATTCAGCGAATGCCAACACCGAGGTCGACGCATTGATGATTTAATCTGTTTGAAGGAATGCATGATGAAAAGAGTGATAGTGATAGGTGCAGGACTGGGTGGCGTTTCCGCCGCATTTGAGCTTAAGCAACGACTTCCGGCCGACTGCGAAGTAGGTGTGATCAGTGAAGGAGACTATTTTCAGTTTGTTCCATCCAATCCTTGGATTGCCCTGGGGGAACGAACACGTGATGAAATTAGCCTGCCGATAGGCGCTTACTTGAATAAGCGCAAGATCAGTTACTCGGGTGAAGGCGTTACCCATATCGATCCTATTAAGCGTCAGCTCACTCTAGGCAACGGCAGCACCGACCACTATGACTATCTTGTGATCTGCTCAGGCCCCAAACTCGCCTTCGAGAATGTGCCTGGTGCGGGTCCCGAAGGTTTCACTCAATCTATCTGTACTTTAGATCATGCGGAAAAAGCCTACGCGTGTTTTCAGCAACTACTCGCCTCACCCGGCCCCGTCGTGGTTGGCGCATTACAAGGAGCCAGTTGCTTCGGGCCCGCCTACGAATATGTGTTATCACTCGAACATTTATTGAGAAAACATAAAATTCGCCAGCATGTTCCCATCACTTTTGTCACCAGCGAACCCTATGTTGGCCATATGGGATTAGGTGGCGTTGGTGATTCTAAGTCCTTAATGGAACATGAGTTTAGAGAGCGAAGTATCAAATGGATTTGCAATGCAAAAACCACTCACTTCGAGCCAGGCATGGCCTATGTGGATGAGCTAGATAGAAGAGGTGAAGTCGAGTTTCAACATGAGCTACCTTTCTCGCTCGCCATGTTTCTGCCGCCTTTCAAGGGCAGCGCAGCGATTGCAGCCGTGCCCGAACTCTGTAATGAAAAGGGCTTTGTATTGACCGATAGCTATCAATGCTCACCACGTTATCCCGAGATCTTTGCCGCTGGTGTCTGTGTGGCGCTGCCGCCACTGGAAAAAACCCCCGTTCCTATTGGTGTGCCTAAGACTGGCTTTATGATCGAATCCATGACCACCGCGATTGTGGATAATATTCTCGCCAGCTTAAAAGGCGAGTCTCCCAACACTAAACCCACACTCAATGCGATTTGTCTGGCCGATATGGGCGACAAAGGCGCCGCATTTGTCGCTTTACCCCAAAATCCACCGCGCAATGCTAACTGGACCTCCATGGGTAAATGGGTACATGTCGCCAAAATTGCCTTTGAGAAATATTTCCTCTACAAAGTTCGCCACGGAACGAGTGAGCCCATCTATGAAAAATATGTGCTCGGCAGTTTAGGTATCCATCGAACCCATGAGCCTGAAGATCCAAAACCACCTCAAGAATAAAACAAAAAAGCCCTGAAGATTCAGGGCTTTTTTAAAACTACGAATAGCTTACATCCTGTAGCTCATCTGGATACCCGCAAGCCACACATCGCCGCTTGCTTCGCCGTTAAAGTTAACAGTCGCTAGATTCAATAGATTTTGTTGCTCGTTGATGGGCGCATCGCCTGTTGCTTTGATATAGGTCACAGCGAAATCAAGGTTCAGATTCTTAGTCGCCTGATAACCTGCACCCACAGAGAACCACAGACGGTCAGAGTCTGGAATTGTGGTTGTGCGCCACTCGTCCTGCGCCGCGGTTTTATCTAAAGCGACACCGGCACGCACTAACCAAGCATTATTTACTTGGTAAGTGGTTCCCAGCGCGAAGCGCCAGTTATCTTCGAAGTGTTCTTCTTTCACTAAATCAGACTCTAAACCGCCCTTAGGCTTAACCTCGCCGGGGAAATACGCCGCCAGTTGATCGAATACACTCCAATCGGTCCAGTTCACGCTCGCATGCATGGCCCAGTTGTCGGTCAATTGGTGATGGGAAGCTATCTCTGCAAAAGCGGGCAATTCAAGGGGTAAATAACCTTCGATAGACACATCTTGGCCGCCGGTATAAATCACACCTGAAGCGTGTCCATCTAGCTCTAATTTAACGCCACTGTGGTAAGCAAAACCTAAACGGTGAGCGGGGTTAATTTGCCAGCTTGCACCTAACTGCCAGCCGTAACCCACATCATCACCCTTCATGCTTTTCAGCTCAGTGCCACCAGGAGGTAACATACCAGCAACCTGAGGAGGCAAAGCCGGTTTGATACCATCGACCCAACCGGGTAATGAGGCACCGATTTCGCCTTCACCATAAACGATTCGCACACCGGCACCTACGCTAACAGCATCATTGATGCGATAGGCGATATTGGGATTAAACTCAACGGTCGTTACCGAAGTCTTATTACCAAAAATGGCCGCGGCATGGGTCGCAGGTAATTCAGTGGCGAGACCATAGTTAGAGTTTACCGCTAGGCCCCAAGTCCATTGGTCATTTAACTGATTTGAGTAGTAAAAATTTGGCACCAGTGCGTCATCGGCCACATCCAGAGCATCGCCACCTTTCATAACGACAGGATCTGGGCCAAGCAACGGCGAGCTAAGGCTGACCTCGCCGGTCACATCGACGTTTGGCATCACATAGATGCCACCCGCAGAGAGCTGACGACCCTCAAGGTAGGTCAGCATGGCTGGATTTCGACCTTGAGCCGAAGCGTTATCCGCCATAGCGGCTTCACCCGCAAAGGCACGGCCTAACCCTGTAGCAGAATATTCGGCTAGTTGAAAACCAGCGGCATGGAGCTGAGTCGTTGAACTTAACAAGGCTGCAGTGACAGCCAAAGTCAGAAGACGTTTTTGCATCATTATTCTCTAATCATCTTATTGTTATCTGTACTACTTAAATGAGTACTGCGGCGTTCAGGCAAAATAGAGCAAACACTCCAGATTGAATGCGCAGCAGTTTACTTATGCAGAAGATGTTTGCAACCAAAGGAGATAAAACAGATGAAAAAACTAAATAAATTCCAATATTGGATATTTTTAGTGATAAAGATCAATATTCAAACATCAAAACACAGTCATTATTAGACTTAAAACTCGCTATTGGAGAAATGCACAAAAGCAATAAAATTTATAAATTCATTAATATCAATTAATTATAAAAATAAAAACCATAAACAACTGTAACTCATTTTTCTTAACCGCATTTAGCATAAATCACTAACGTCTGAATGATTTTATATTTAGATAGAACAATCAGTTTAAATAAACGTTAAATACAACACGTTAACTGATAGACATTTAATAGGCAGCAACAAAAACGCCTAGATTTTCATCTAGGCGCATTATCAACATCCATTAGATGGTACATATGTGCGCTGAAAGTTTAGCGGCGCCAGCCTTGGATTTGAGTTTCGTACTGACTGATTTGCGCAGCATGGGACAAGGTCAAGCCAATCGCATCTAAACCGTTGAGTAACTTATGTCGCGCCGACTCTGCCAGGGTAAAACTAAACTCAGCCCCCGACGGTGAAATCACTTTACAGCTTGTGAGATCAACCGTAATTTGTGCTCCTGCTTCTGCCGCCACTTCATCCATTAATTGGCGCACCTGCGCGTGGGTTAACGCCACAGGTAATAGGCCATTATTGATTGAGTTACCGTAAAAAATATCGGCAAAACTCGGGGCAATAATGGCGCGTAGGCCAAAGTCCGCCAGCGCCCAAGGCGCATGTTCGCGACTTGAACCACAACCAAAGTTTTCCTGTGCCAAAAGAATCGACGCGCCTTTATAACGAGGCTGGTTCAATGAAAACTCAGGATTGGGCACATCGCCCGCATCATCTAAATAACGCCAGTCGTGAAATAAGTGCACGCCGAAACCATCGCGCGTCACCTTAGACAAAAACTGTTTCGGAATGATCTGATCCGTATCGATATTGGTGCTGTCTATCATGACCGCAAGCCCGGTATGGGTTGTAAAAGGTTGCATTAACTTCTCCTCTTGGGTTTACGGTAATTAGTAAGGTTTACGAATATCGACAAAATGCCCCGCGACCGCAGCGGCTGCGGCCATCGCAGGGCTCACCAAATGGGTGCGACTGCCGCGACCTTGGCGACCTTCGAAGTTACGATTACTGGTCGAGGCGCAGCGATCGCCCGCTTCTAATCTGTCGTCATTCATCGCTAAACACATAGAACAGCCCGGTAAACGCCACTCAAACCCCGCTTCGATAAAGATTTTATCTAAGCCTTCGGCTTCAGCCTGCGCTTTCACTAGGCCAGAACCAGGTACGACAATCGCGGTGACACCACTCGCCACTTTACGGCCCTTGGCATGTACGGCGGCACTGCGTAAATCTTCAATCCGTGAGTTAGTACAAGAACCGATAAATACCTTGTTGATGCTGATGTCCGTCATCGGTGTGCCCGCACTCAGGCCAATGTATTCTAAAGCCTTTTCCATACTAGCTCGGGTGCTTAGGTTAGCTTCATTTATGGGATCGGGTACTTTGCCATCGATTGCCACTACTTGGCCTGGGTTAGTACCCCAAGTCAATTGCGGCGCAATGTCGGCGGCATCTAACTCAACGACAGCATCAAACACGGCGCCGTCATCGGTTTTAATGCTTTTCCAGTAAGCAACAGCCTCTGCCCAATCTTCGCCCTTTGGCGCAAATTCGCGACCTGCTAAATAATCAAAGGTGGTTTGATCCGGCGCGACCATGCCCGCCTTAGCGCCCATTTCAATCGCCATGTTGCAAACTGTCATGCGACCTTCCATCGACAGGGCTTCAATCGCCTCGCCGCAGAACTCCACCACGTAGCCAGTACCACCATCCATGCCGATTTTACCAATGATAGCGAGGACGATATCTTTGGCGGTCACGCCATCGGTGACATGACCACGCACTTCAATCTTCATGGTCTTAGCTTTTAACTGACGCAGGGTTTGGGTTGCTAACACGTGCTCAACTTCCGATGTACCAATACCAAACGCCAATGCACCAAAGGCGCCATGGGTGGCGGTATGGGAATCGCCACAGACAATCACAGTGCCCGGTAAGGTAATGCCAAGTTCGGGCCCCATCACATGCACAATCCCTTGATTAGGATGGTGAATGTCGTATAAGCGCACGCCAAAGTCTTTGCAGTTTTGCGCTAGGGTTTCCACCTGAGTGCGCGCCATCGGACTTAGGGCATCTAAACTGGCACTACGGGTTGAAGTATTATGATCCATAGTGGCAAAGGTTTTTTCCGGCGCGCGCAGTTTGCGGCCCGCCACCTTCAAACCGCTGAACGCTTGCGGTGACGTCACTTCATGGACTAAATGTCTGTCGACATAAATGACCGGCGCTTCGCCCTCGGGAGAAGCAACGATATGGGCATCCCATACTTTTTGGTACAAGGTCTTTGCGTTCGTCATTACACACCTTCCTTTATAGCATTGGCGATAAAGTCACCCATTTCTGCCGTCGATTTCGCTTCACTACGCTTGTCGCTGCTCAATAACTCACCGGTTAAATAGCCAGAGTTCAAGGCTTTGCTCACGGCGCGCTCAATCGCACTCGCCGCTGCTTCTTGTTTTAAGCTGTGGCGCAACATCAATGCCGCCGACAGAATTTGCGCGATTGGGTTGGCAATCCCTTTGCCTGCGATATCCGGCGCGCTACCACCCGCGGGTTCGAATAAACCAAAGCCAGTGCTGTTCATGCTCGCCGAGGACAACAAGCCCATAGACCCCGTTAACATGGCGATTTCGTCGGATAAAATGTCACCGAACAGGTTAGAACATAGCATCACATCGAACTCATCGGGACGACGTAGCAGCTGCATGGTCGCATTATCGATATAGATATGTTCCAGCTCGACCTCGGGAAAATCAACCGCCACTTCTTCAACCACTTGGCGCCACAACACTGAACAAGCCAGTACGTTGGCTTTATCCACTGAGGTGACTTTTTTACGACGACCACGGGCGGCTTCAAAGGCGATGCGGGCGATACGGCTAATTTCACGGCGGCTATAACGCATGGTATCGAAGGCTTCTTCATTCTCGCCTTCGCCTTGGCGGCCCTTAGGCTTACCAAAATAAATGCCGCCGGTTAGCTCACGCACACATAAAACATCGAAACCACGGGCAGAAATATCACTGCGCAGCGGTGACATATGCTCTAGGCCGTCGTGCAGTTTGGCGGGGCGCAGATTACAGAACAGTTCGAAGTGACCACGCAGAGGCAATAGCGCGCCGCGCTCAGGTTGCTCATTTGGCGGCAGTTTTTCCCACTTAGGGCCACCGACTGAACCAAATAGAATCGCATCGGCCGCTTCACAACCCTTTAGCGTGGCATCGGGTAGTGGACAACCGTGGTTATCGATGGCAATACCGCCGACATCGTATTGCGTATATTCGATAGTTAAATCGAATCGCGCCTCTACTTCACGCAGCACTTTACGCGCCTCTGCCATCACTTCTGGGCCGATCCCGTCCCCTGCTAATACAGCTACTTGATAACTCATACGCCAGCCAACTCCTTTAAATGTGAATGCTTTATGCTCGACCTTGCTATTCTTTGGGTGCTTTTAGCGACTAGACGCCGCCTAGCTCTCGATTCTTTTGCATGTTTTGTTTGTAATCGGCGACCTTGTCTGCACGGCACGTTAAGTTCATCACATGCACTAAGGCGCGCGCCGAGGCTTCAACCACATCTGTCGCTAAACCTACACCGTGGAAGTTTTGCTCGTGGTAAACGGCGGTAATGTCCACTTGACCTAAGGCATTTTGGCCTACGCCCTTAGCGCCTAACTTGTAGCTGATGATGTCGATACGACAGTCAGTTGCACGGGCAATGGCGTTATAGGCGGCATCGACGGGACCATTACCGGTTGCGGCTTCGGTTTTAACTTCGCCGCCGACTTCGATACGAACGGTAGCGGTGGCAACGCCTTCGGTAGAGTCAGACTGCACCACTAATTGCTGCAATTGATAGTGATTGTCTTCTTCGGCCTGCGCTTCCATAAAGGCTAATGCTTCTAAATCATAATCAAAGACTTGGCCCTTTTTATCGGCCAATTTTAGGAACTCTTCGTACAGAGTATCCATATTGTAATCGTGCTCACTATAGCCCATTTCTTCCATGCGATGCTTGATCACATGGCGACCCGAGCGCGAGGTCATATTTAAGTTATTGCGATTCAAACCTATGCTTTCGGGTGTCATGATTTCATAGGTATTTTGCGCTTTTAACATGCCATCCTGATGGATGCCCGACGAATGGGTGAACGCATTGGCACCCACAATCGCCTTGTTCGCCTGTACTGGCATGTTGCATAACTGGCTGACTAAATTAGAAGTACGGTGGATTTCTTTGCCGTTAATGCCTGTTTCCAAACCCAACATGCCCTTGCGCGTCGCTAGAATCATAGCGATCTCTTCCAATGAACAGTTACCCGCACGCTCACCTATACCATTGATCGTACATTCGATTTGACGAGCACCGTGTTGCACTGCGGTTATTGAGTTAGCCACAGATAAACCTAAGTCATCGTGGCAATGCACTGAGATCACCGCTTGGTCGATATTCGGCACGCGGTTAAATAGAGTCTGAATGATATTGCCAAACTCGCTTGGCACTGTGTAACCGACAGTATCGGGAATGTTAATGGTACGCGCGCCAGCAAGAATAGCGGCCTCCACCATGCGGCACAGATTATCGATGGGTGTGCGTCCCGCATCCTCACAGGAAAACTCCACATCATCGGTAAAACGGCGGGCGTATTTCACGGCGCCTACGGCCATCTCTAACACTTGGTCAAAGGAGCGCTTCAGCTTGCTCTCCACATGAATCGTCGAGGTCGAGATAAAGGTATGGATACGGAATTGGTCAGCGACAGATAAGGCCTGCGCCGCGGCATCAATGTCCTTTTCAAGTGCGCGGGATAACGCACAAACGCGGCTATTTTTGATGGTGCGCGCTATGGTCTGCACGGATTCAAAATCACCGGGTGACGACACAGGAAACCCCACTTCCATCACATCAACACCTAGACGTTCCAGCGCCATGGCTATCTGTAACTTTTCTTTGACCGTAAGGCTTGCGGCTAACGCCTGCTCACCATCTCGTAAGGTCGTATCAAATATAATGACTCTGTTAGACATCTCGCTTCTCCATGGAACGTCACCGTTCATTATTTAACTTTTGCCGTATTCAGATACAAAAAACCCCGCAACATTGGTGCGGGGTTTGTGAATGCTTTGCCTATTCATCGAGCGTGCAACACTAAGACCTCCGCGTATAAACCGCGAGGAGAGAGAGGAGGAGATCGAGTTTGCTGCTAATTCTATTCATTTTATTTAAATATTTATTCTGTTCAAATAATCTAGGACGGTTAATATTTAACTTGCCTAGCCGAGAGTGTCAACCCTAATTTTTTCATGTTCCAGTGATTTTTTCGTCTCAAAGCAAATATTGACGTGTTTTATTCGTAAAAAAGTGATCGTTCCCCCATAATTAACCCGCTGTTAGTGCAGAAAAATCGATACAATGAGTTGAGCCTCACCCTAAAGAAAAAAACAGTTTTTTATGCAAAAAATGATTTGAAAAAGTTATAATCGCCACCCGCAGTTACGGATACGTGATCAAACGCATTTTATGGAGCAAAAAATGGATTTTCGCATCTTTGCGCTGAGCCTGCTGTTATGGCTGTTTCCCTATGGGGCCAGTGCTAGCGAACAATTAGATAAGTTGACTGAACTTGTCTATCAGTATCCAGTTAAAGCTTTCACTCAGATTTCCACATTAGAAAAGCAACAAACTCCTGAAAACTCAACAGATATAGATAGGTTACGCGTTAGCATTTTAAAATGCCAAAACCTACTGCAGCTAGGTGAGAACGAAGCAGCCATTAATCTCGCTCAATTAGGCGAGGCAAAAGCTAAGCAACTCAAGCTAGATCAAGCGCGCCCCTATTTTTTGATCTGCCAAGCCGACGCCAACCTCAATTACAATAATATTCAAAATGCCCTACCTTTGCTCGATTCGGCGATCACCCTTGCCCGCCGTTATCAACAACCCCAAGCACTCGTAGATGCACTACGTCTCAGGGGTCAACTCGATACCAATACGGATAATTTCTCTTCCGCCATCGAAGATTTGCGGCTCGCCATCGATATTTATCCTGATCTACATACTCAACCCCAAAATTGGGTGTGGCCACCGCAGGCCTATATTTATGCGGCCATGGGCAATTTACTCTACGCAACCCATGACTTCCCCCAAGCCATGTATTACACAAATCTTGCTTTACAGAGTACAGATGCCAAAGGGAAAGTATTGCACTTCACTTTATGCAATGCGGCAAGAATCGCTTTCGATAATCAAGAGTTTGACTACAGTGATAAACTCGAAAAACAAGCAAAAGCGCTATTACCTGAACTCGGCTCTCCACTGGAACTCGCCTACAGCTATGCCATTTTAGCCTCGATCGCGCTCGATAAAGGCCGTATCGACACAGCTGAAGAGTATATTTCCATCGCCATCAATACCTTCAAAAAACAAAATCAACAATTAGCAGTGATGCTATCGACTCGGCTACTGGCTCAAATACGTTTTGCCCAAGATCAAGACGAAGCGGCCTTAACCCTAATGAAATCCGCTATTGAGCAGGGGGAAAATTTAAAGCAATACTCTGATCTTAAATGGTTCTATGGAATTTTGGATGACTATTACACTCGAAAAGGGGATTTTCAACAGGCCCATGCATACCTACTTAAACGCTTTCAAGTGGCAGAACTTACAAATCAGGCCATGAGCCATACCCGTATTTTGCAGTTCAAAGCACGCCTCAACCAGCAAGGTATCCAACAAGTAACAACGGACAGCACCATCAATAATCCTTCTCTCCTCCAAGAACTGGATCTCGATTGGGCATATAGCACGCTCTTCTTGGTGATTATGGCAATATTAGGCGGCGCTATTTGGTTTTTTATCGATAAACAGAATAATCGTGCCCCGAGTTTAAGTGCAGATGAGCAACCACTATCACCATTAGAACAACTCGAAATGGCACTCCACAGTGCAAAACAGGGAAATTACCCACTGACGTTATTACTTTTTAACGCCTGCCAGATACGTCAGGTTGATATGTCGCCACTCCAAGATGAATTGCTACACAAGCTACGCGAACAGGACAAACTCATCCGCTACTCTATGGACGAAATGGTCATCCTCCTCCCCCACACGTCTACGGTTGGTGCTCAGCGGGTGGTGAACCAATTAACGACAACGATTCAACCCTGGCAGGGTTCAAGCCGAGTGAATATCGGCATCGCTGTGTTACAACAATTTGATACCTTAGAGTCGTTAATTAAACGCGCAAGTATTAATCAACTAGGGAAATTGAAAGTCGGAGAATGCCCTCAACATCTCTATTCTCCCGCTAAGTAAGCGGCAATTTCATCCAGAAATGCGTCACCGAAACGACTCAGTTTACGCTCGCCCACCCCGTTGACTGCGAGCATTTCCCCCGCACTCGTTGGCATCATGGCCGCCATTTCCGCGAGCGTCGCATCGTTAAACACTAAATACGGCGGCACATCCTGTTGCTCGGCAATGGTTCTACGCAACAATTTTAGCCGCGCGAATAATTTACGATCATAATTCAGCGGTGCCTTAGACTGGCTCACCTTACGTTTTGTGGTCGTTAACTGAATACGCGGTTCGGCGAGCATTAATGCTACTTCACCTTTGAGCACAGGCCTTGCCGATGGGTTTAAGATAATAGATGAACCTCGGGTCACATCTTGGCTCGCTAGCCCCAAATGAATCAGTTGACGGATCACACTCAACCAATACTCGTGACTCTTATCTTTGCCTATTCCCCAAGTCGTGAGCTTGTCATGTCCCCTGTCGACTATCGGTGCGCCTTTCGAGCCACGCAATACTTCTATCAAATGATTAATACCAAAACGTTGCCCTAAACGGAAAATACATGACAACACCTTTTGTGCATCTTCGGTACCGTTATAACGTTTAGGCGGATCGAGGCAAATATCGCAGTTACCACAGGGCTCTAGCGCGCTCTCATCAAAGTAATGCAGCAACACTTGGCGGCGGCAGGTTTGCGCCTCGGCAAAGGCAGCCATGGTATTGAGTTTATGGAATTCGACCTGCTGCTGCGGCCCAGGCTCGGACTGTTCAATCAAATGCCGCACCCGACCAATATCGGCGGGATCGAACAACATAAAAGCTTCTGCATCGAGCCCATCACGGCCTGCTCGGCCCGTTTCTTGATAATAAGCCTCGATACTTTTAGGAATATCGTAATGCACCACAAAACGCACATTCGATTTGTTAATACCCATGCCAAAGGCCACAGTGGCAACCACGATATCGATTTGATCTTTAAGGAAACTATCCTGTACTGCACCACGGTCTTCCTGGGTCATTCCCGCATGGTAAGCCTTGGCATTAAAACCTTGCAGACATAAACGTTCGGCCACTTCGTCGACACGACGGCGACTGCTACAGTAAATAATCCCGTTGGTGCCATTCTGTTGCGTTAGAAAATGCCGTAACTGATTAGCTGCATTGAGTTTTTCGGCTACGGTATAGCGAATATTGGGCCGATCAAAACTCGACAATAACCGGTAGGGATCGATACCTAAACGCTCACAAATACTCTGGCGTGTCGCCTGATCCGCCGTAGCAGTCAGTGCCATCATAGGCACATAGGGGAAGAGTTGTTTTAACTGACCGAGCGCGGCATATTCTGGGCGAAAATCGTGACCCCACTGGCTAATGCAATGCGCCTCGTCGATAGCAAACATCGCCAATGGCATGGTCTGCATGCGCTCAACAAAATCAGCCGTTAATAAGCGCTCAGGTGACACATAAAGCAGCTTTAATTCACCATGGCGCAGCTGCCTTAACACTTCGGCACTCTGCTCCCGTGGCAAAGAGGAATTGAGATAAGCCGCAGCGACACCGGTTTGCAATAAGCTATCGACTTGATCTTTCATCAAGGAAATCAATGGTGATACCACAATAGTGATGCCATCCATCAGTAGCGCTGGCAGCTGATAACATAGGCTCTTACCGCCACCAGTCGGCATGATCACTAAGCAATCTTGCCCACCGCAGACACGTTCTATCACCTCCCGCTGCCCATCTCGAAAGTCACGGTAGCCAAATACCTGTGCGAGACGCTGGGAAAGGGGATCATCATGTATGTCGAGTACGAGCTTTTCCATGGATCTTCTATCTAAAAAGTGAGGGGCTTATTCTAAAGGACTGAACCGCTCCTGTCTTGCGTCAATATTGGATCGCCAGTTGGCATCGTTTCCTCTGAGCAGCAGAGTTGCATTTATCGTTAGCTTCACTGTAGATTAATTGCTCTAAGCCGCACTTGTCGACAGATAAGTATCGATAAGAAACCCAATTAAGCTCAATTTCGCCACAAGGATGGACATAATGACGACCCAGATCCAAGCCGAGGTATTAAAACGTGTCGCAGAAGTATTTGATCAACATGTACCTTTTCATAATCTGCTCGGACTCGATATTAAGCGCTACGATATCGATGGCGTAGAGGTAGTGATCAATATGAAACCTGAGCTTATCGGCAATATTCACCAACAAATTCTCCACGGCGGTGTCACGGCGACGGTGCTCGATGTGGTCGGCGGACTCACAGCCTTTGCAGGGCTGGTCGCAAGCCGTGAAGATTGGACAATCGAAGAATTACAACAACGCCTGCAAACTCTGGGGACGATTGATATGCGGGTCGATTACCTTAGGCCGGGACGTGGCCAAATCTTTACCGGCACGGGCAGCGTGATCCGAGCTGGCAACCGGGTGTCGGTGTGCCGGATGGAGTTGCATAATGAACAAGGCACACATATCGCATTTGGAACTGGTACTTATATGGTAGGTTAACGCTCTCGTGATTGACAGTAGACTATTCAAACTTCAATGCATTGATTAATAAATTATATTTATTACTATCAACCCTAAAATACGCTACCGAGATATTCTGTAACCAAAAAGTCTTTAAGACATACCTTGAGTCAGACAACAGACCCACCTACAATCGCGGTCTTGTTGTCCTTCGAAGATGCCCCATGCCAGACCATGAATACCGCAAAGGGATCCTACTCGCCGTCAGTGCTTACTGCATGTGGGGTTTTGCACCTTTATATTTCAAACTGCTCCAACAGGTTTCCGCCACCGAAATTTTACTTCATCGGGTAATTTGGTCATTTGTGTTTATGGTGATCATCATGATGTTTATCGGCGGTTTTGAAAAATTACGCCAACTTTTTAAACAGCCTAGGCAACTGATGGTGCTCACGGTCACTTCGATACTCATTGCGGGCAACTGGTTGATTTTCATTTGGGCAGTCAATAATGATCATATGCTCGATGCCAGCTTAGGCTACTTTATCAACCCACTATTGAATGTATTGCTGGGCATGCTGTTTTTAGGGGAAAGATTACGTAAATTGCAATGGTTTGCCGTAGCACTTGCCAGCGCCGGAGTGCTAATCCAGCTGATTTCATTTGGTTCCATCCCAATTGTTTCGCTCGCACTGGCTGGCAGCTTTGGCTTTTACGCCCTATTACGCAAAAAAGTGAATGTAGATGCAAAATCAGGTCTACTGGTCGAAACCGCGCTTTTACTGCCCGTTGCGTTAATTTATCTTCTTACAACGCTGGATGCGGCGACCGCCAATATGCTAACCAACAATTGGCATTTAAACTTACTGCTGATGGCGGCGGGTATTGTTACCACTATCCCTCTGCTGTGTTTTGCGGGGGCGGCGGTCCGCATTCCTTTGTCTATGCTCGGTTTTTTCCAATATATCGGCCCGAGTATCATGTTCATCCTCGCGGTGAGTCTATTTAATGAGCCCTTCGATGCAGAAAAAGGCGTGACCTTCGGCTTTATTTGGAGCGCACTGCTCATCTTTACCTTAGACATGGCCTATAAACGCAAGAAGGTACAAGCGTAAAGGATGTAAGAGCATTGCTCTACTTTAGGCGAGGAACCCTATCTACAGCGTTAAAGATAAAAATGCCAGCACTCGCTGGCATTGATTGAATTGATTTAGAACGGCTTAGAGATCGAGGGCGAGAATTTTTGAACGGCGCTGATAGTTATACAGCTGCTTTTTCTTCTGCGGCAGCGCTTCCACATCTTCAATCACAAAACCATGCTCTAAAAACCAGTGAATGCTACGTGTTGTCAGCGCGAACAAGCGTGAATAACCACGGCTGCGCGCTTGGCCAATAATATTCTTCAGCAGCAGGCTACCACGGTCGGCATCGCGATAATCGGGGTGCACCACAAGACAAGCAAACTCACCGGCATTATCTTCTTCAAAAGGATAAAGCGCGGCACAGCCAATCACTAAGCCATCACGCTCAATCAGCATAAACTGCTCGATTTCAATCTCGAGTTGCTCACGGCTACGGCGCACCAGAATGCCTTGCTCCTCCAATGGACGGATAAGGTTCAACACCCCACCAATATCGGCGATCGAAGCACGGCGTAATCGCTCGGCACTTTCAGTCACAATTTGAGTACCAATACCTTCACGGGAGAACAGTTCCTGCAGCAGCGCACCATCTTCGAGATAACTGACCAAGTGACAACGCGGTACACCATTGCGACAGGCATCAATGCTCGCCTTCAAGAAAGCCATAGTGCCCACACAGGCGGAGCCTTGCTCGGCAAGCTTATTAAGAATATTCTGCGCATCATTGGGCATTAACTCGGCAATCACATCACCGTTACGATCGAGAATACCGTTCTGTGAGCTAAAACCAATCATCTTATCGGCTTTAAGCTTAATCGCCACTTGAGTGGCAATCTCTTCCGCCGTTAAGTTAAAGCTCTCACCGGTAACCGAAGCGGCAATCGGCCCCATCAATACGATGCAGTGATTATCTAGCTGCCGTTTTAAGCCTTGCACATCGATACGACGCACTTTGCCACTCAAACAAAAATCGATGCCATTATCCACGCCTAACGGTTGAGCAATCACAAAATTACCGCTGACTAAGTTAATTTGCGCGCCTTGCATGGGCGTGTTACTTAGACTCATCGACAAACGTGCGGTGATATCAAACTGCAGCGCACCCGCCACTTGTTTGATCACTTTGAGAGAGTCTTCATCCGTGATACGTACACCCTCGTGATAAGCAGGTTCAATACCGTTGGCAGCCAAGGCAGCATCTATCTGCGGCCTAGCACCATATACCAATACGACTTTAATCCCTAAACTGTGCAGCAAAGCGACATCGTTTAAGATGGCGCGAAATTGATTTTGAGCCAAAGCTTCACCACCCAACATGACCACAAAAGTTTTACCTCTGTGAGCATTGACATAGGGGGCAGAATGACGAAATCCATCAACCAGTTCAGTGGTACGCACGCGTTATTTACACCTCATTTTTGAGCTGGCAACGTCACTATGAACACGCCAGGAATGAATCATTAAGTTTCGCGTATGGTATTGCATTTTAATTCACATATAAAGAATTTATTCTCATTAAAATGCAGTTTTAATACATTAAAGTGCTTACATTCGCACAATTTTACACTTTCAGTAAGTGTTTACATTTTTTTAACTGTACGGCGCAAAATTCGATGACTTAAGTTTGCGATAAAATTATCTCAACTTGATGACTCACCGCTAAAAAAACGCAAAAAAAAAAGCCCCTTATTTAAGGGGCTTTTCTCGAAACACTAACCAAGAATTACTTGATTTTGGCTTCTTTGTAGATAACGTGCTGGCGAATAACGGGATCAAATTTTTTGATTTCCATTTTTTCTGGCATGTTACGCTTGTTTTTTTCAGTTGTGTAGAAGTGACCAGTTTTAGCTGTAGAAACTAATTTGATCTTCTCACGATTACCTTTAGCTTTAGCCATGATCTATTACACCTTCTCGCCACGGGCACGAAGTTCAGCAACAACAACTTCAATACCTTTCTTATCGATCAGACGGATACCTTTAGTAGATACACGTAACTGTACGAAACGTTTTTCTTCTTCTAACCAGAAACGGTGGTTTTGCAGGTTAGGTAAAAAACGACGACGGGTCGCGTTTTTTGCGTGCGAACGGTTGTTACCAACCATCGGCTTCTTGCCAGTAACTTGGCATACTCTTGACATGTCAATCTTCTCCAAAAACAATTTTAACGCTCGAGCATTAATGTGCCTCGTATGGCCGTCGCCCGAGGCACAAAGAGGGCGCATTTTATACACGATCACAGAGTGAAGATCAAGTGTTAGATTAATTAATCCAGCCTCGTTCCGCAAAAGAAACTATCTCTCGATCACCGACAACCATATGATCCAACAAGGATACATCTATGGTTGCTAACGCATTTTTTAATCGCTCAGTTATTCGTCGGTCAGCCTGACTGGGCTCGGCAATCCCCGACGGATGATTGTGACACACTATGACGGCAGCAGCCTTTTTTTCAAGCACTAAGCTCACCACTTCACGTGGATATACTGAGGCTGAATCTATGGTTCCGCGGAATAATTCGACAAACTGAATTACTCTATGCTGGCTATCCAGCAGCAAAATTGCGAACACTTCATAGGAGCGGTCAGCTAATTGTCGCATTAAATAGTCCCGAGTTAAATCGGGATTTGTCAAAACCTGACCTCTCTGCAGGTTTTCTTGTGCCACACGCCGTGCTAATTCAGCCGCGGCTTGAAGCTGGGCGTATTTTACAGGTCCCACGCCCGGAAGTCGACACACCTGATGCTTTGGTGCACAAAGTAGGCTTCTTAATCCGCCAAATTCATGGATAAGTGAACGCGCTAAATCCACCGCATTGAGCCCAGACAAACCATTGCGCAGCAAAACGGCAAGCAATTCAGCATCGGACAGATGTGCAGCCCCTTTTTGTAACAGCTTATCTCTGGGTCCTTCTCCCTCTGGCCAGTCCTTAATCGCCATACGACCTCCTGTCATTTCCCCCATTTGCCGTTTACAGAGTATGGACGAGATTTTTTGAACTGGGATAGTCACTAAAATTGACCGCTTTGTGATATCGTTGGCGGCATTATTTCAATCTCGGATGATGTCTGTGAGCCTGACAAATAAAAACGTCCTATTGGGCATTGGTGGCGGCATAGCCGCCTATAAAAGTGCTGATTTAGTGCGCCGACTAAAAGAACGCGGCTTTGATGTGCGCGTGGTGATGAGTCAAAGTGCAATGGAGTTTATCACCCCCCTCACACTGCAAGCCTTGTCTGGACATCCCATCGCGTCTAGTTTGCTCGATCCTGCGGCAGAGGCCGCCATGGGGCACATTGAACTCGCCCGTTGGGCCGATCTGGTCATTATCGCCCCCGCAACGGCCAACTTACTCGCCCGTATCAATGCCGGTATGGCAGATGAATTAATCACCACCACTTGTCTTGCCACCGAGGCGCCTATCGCCCTGTGTCCGGCGATGAATCAGCAGATGTATCGCAATCTGGCAACTCAAGCGAATTTAGCGAGCCTTACAGCCCGCGGCTTTACCCTCTGGGGGCCCGCGAGCGGCAGCCAAGCCTGTGGTGAAGTCGGCCCTGGACGTATGTTAGAGCCATTGGATATTGCCGAATTAGCGACGCAATTTTTTGCGGTTAATGACCCCCCAGCGCCTAAACCTCTGCTAGGACAATCGGTACTGATCACCGCCGGCCCGACCCGCGAAGCTATCGACCCCGTTAGATACATTTCGAATCACAGTTCGGGGAAAATGGGTTTTGCCCTCGCCAAAGCTGCGGCAGAGATGGGCGCAACTGTGACTTTGGTCTCAGGGCCAGTTAATCTAGCCACTCCCGAAGGCGTGACACGCATCGATGTAGAATCGGCGCAAAATATGCTCGACGCTGTAATGGATAAGGTTGATAAAAAAGATATTTTTATTGGCTGCGCCGCCGTTGCCGACTATCGCATTAGCGACATCGCCACCTGCAAAATCAAAAAATCGGCGGAAGAAATGCAACTTGCGCTGGTGAGGAATCCTGATATCTTAGCCACGGTTGCGAGCTTACCTAACCATCCCTTTGTGGTGGGATTCGCCGCAGAAACCCATGATGTAGAAACCTATGCCCGCGATAAACTCAAACGTAAAAACTTGAATATGATCGCCGCAAACGACATTTCCGTCGCAGGACTTGGTTTTAATGCCGATGCCAATGCCCTGCGCGTGTTCTGGCCGCAAGGCAGCCAAGATTTGCCCGCCACTGACAAACTCACGCTGGCACGGCAATTACTTTCGTTGATAGTGAAAGAAAAAACAAATACATGAAAACACCGATTGAATTAAAGATCCTCGACTCCCGTATTGGTTCTGAGTTCCCCCTGCCCGCTTACGCCACTCCAGGTAGTGCGGGTATGGATCTTCGTGCCATGATAGACACCACAATGACGATAGCGCCCGGTGAAACTCGGCTTATTCCAACGGGGATTGCCATTCATGTTGCCGACCCAGGATTGGCTGCGGTGATTTTACCCCGCTCCGGTCTTGGCCATAAGCACGGTATCGTACTTGGCAATCTGGTTGGGCTTATCGACTCCGATTACCAGGGACCCTTGATGGTGTCTTGCTGGAATAGAAGCGATTGCCCATTTACCTTAGAAATTGGCGATCGTCTCGCACAACTGGTGTTTGTTCCTGTGGTACAGGCCCAATTCAAACTCGTTGATGAGTTCGACAGTTCAGATCGTGGTGAAGGTGGATTTGGCCATTCTGGCACTAAATAATCCCCCTAGTCGTTATTAAGCCAAGGATACTGCAATGGCTGTAAGCCCAAAAATTAATCGTCGTGAACATATTTTGCAATGCCTAGCGCAGATGCTAGAAACCAGTCCCGGACAAAGGATCACCACAGCCAAACTCGCCTCGGAAGTGGGTGTATCGGAAGCCGCACTTTACCGCCATTTCCCCAGCAAGGCGCGGATGTTCGAAGGCTTAATCGAATTTATCGAAGAGTCACTGCTCTCGCGCATTAACTTAATCATGGATGACGAAAAAGACACCATGAAGCGCTGCCAGCTTGTTTTACAGCTACTGCTGATTTTTGCCGAGCGTAATCCGGGGATTTCCCGCGTACTCAATGGGGATGCGCTGCTCGGAGAAAATGAACGTCTCCGTAGCAGGATCAGTACACTATTTGCCAAAATTGAAACCCAGTTAAAGCAAATTTTACGGGAAAAGACGTTGCGGGAAGGCAAAGGCTTTAACTTAGACGAAGCCATATTGGCTAATTTGCTATTAGCCTTTGCCGAAGGCCGAATTGCTCAATTTGTACGAAGTGAATTCAAACTCAAACCGACTACACACTTCGATGAACAGTGGCGATTTATCCAACATCAACTGTTGCAAAGTTAATGATTTACTTAAATAAAGGGCGCTATTTAACGCCCTTTATTTTTATCGCACTTCCTTGTTTCGCTCTCACTTTTGTTTTATTCTCAACAATCATTTAAGAAACAAAAATCACAATAAATTTACAAGGATGTCGGATGAAACGCTTTCGATTAGCCGCTTTGGCTGCTCTTTGCTTACCTATGATGCCTATCGCCACATTTGCGGCTGAAACATCGGCCGCGAATGCATTATCGCAGGCGCAATTATTTAGTAAAGGTGATGAATATTCACATGTAAGAATATCTCCAACGGGCAAGTACCTCAGCACAATCACGAGTGTTGAGGGTAAAAACGTACTGTTAGTCTTAGACGCTCAGACAAAAAAATTGCTTAATGCAATACGTTTCCCGGGGAATGCCCAGGTCGGTGACTATCAGTGGGCCAGTAGTGAACGACTGGTTTTGGCAAAAGAGTACTTAAAAGGCTGGAGTGATGTTCCCCAGTACTACGGCGAGTTGCTGGCGGTAAATGCCGATGGTTCACGTAAGGCCTATCTCTTTGGCTACAACAGCGGCGAACAACAGACTGGCTCCAATATCAAGAAAAACACCCCAATGCGTGCGACAGCGTTTATCCTCGATCCCCTGCCCGATGATGAGCGTTATATGCTGGTCAATGCAATCCCATGGAGTGATAAGCTCAATCTTGACTTTGAGCTATCACAAGATGTCTATCGCGTAGACTTGTTCAATGGCACACGCAAACGCATCACAGGCTCACCTATAGGTCAAGCACGTTTTATGACAGACCACGAGGGTGAAGTCCGCTTCGTTGTCGGTGAAGATCGTCAAAATACCACCAAAGTGTTTTACCGTAAGGCAGGTGAATGGATCAATACCGATAAACTCAATCTCGGCCTAAGTGATTTTCACCCCATTTCCTTCGCCGATGGTAAAAATACCATTTATGCAGCAGGTCGAACCCAAGGTGAGACCTTAGGCGTGTACAGAATCAACCTTGAGACTGGCGATAAGACCGAGATTATTCAAGATGAAAATGTCGATCCGAGTAATTTTTGGATAAATGGCACTAACAAACAACTTTATGCAGTTGAGTTTGAAAATGGTTACCCAAGCTATGCCTTCGTCAATAACGAAGACAGCCATGCCAAACTGCTAAAGGATTTGCTTGCCGCGCTGCCGGGTCACCAAGTGCGGATTGTCAGCGAAACTAGGGATGGCGAGAAGCTCGTGGTCATTGCATTTAACGACCGAAATCCTGGTGACTACTATGTCTTTGATACGAAAAAACTTAAACTCGAGTATCTCGCCGCCGCCAGAAAATGGCTCGATCCCGAGAAAATGGCCGAGGTGAAACCCATCAGTTTTACCAGCCGCGATGGTAAAACGATCCATGGTTACCTCACATTACCCTATGGAAAAGAAGCTAAAAATCTACCGCTAGTGGTGAATCCCCATGGCGGCCCGCATACAGGCCCCAAAAATGGAAGAGATTGGTGGGAATTTAATCCTGAAACCCAAATGATCGCCAACCAAGGTATAGCCGTATTACAAGTTAACTTTCGCGGTTCTGGAGGCTATGCAGCAGATTTTACGATAGCGGGATACCAAAAATGGGGCAGTGATATTCAATTTGATATTATCGACGCGACTCAGTATGTGATAGACCAAGGTTTTGCCGATAAAGAACGTATCTGCATCGCTGGCGGCAGCTTTGGTGGCTATAGTGCCCTACAAAGCGCGGTATTAGCGCCAGATATATTCAAATGCGCCATAGGTATGGCTGGTATCTATGATTTACCACTATGGAAAGATGACAGTGATGTTGCAAACTCATCATCTGGAAGCAGCTATCAAACAGATGTACTAGGAAACAATTTGGAAACACTTAAAGCCATGTCGCCAAGCTATAACGTCAACAAGCTCAAAGCGAACTTGTTGCTAGTTCATGGTGGAGATGACGAGCGAACCCCAATAACTCAACTCGAATCACTCGAAAAAGCCCTAAAAGCTCATAATTACCCCTACCAAAAACTGGTGATGGATAATGAAGGTCACGGTTTTTATAACGATGAGCATAGAGCGAAATACTATGAACAGATGCTAGGTTTCTTGAAAACCAACTTAAAACTTTAGGATTCACTCAATTTTACTAACACTTATCGCTGAATAAGATTAGCAGCATCGAATGTAAAGCCGATATCCGATAAGGACTATCGGCTTTTTCATCGGCGCGGTGAGTGATTTTCGGTATGAATTATCCGCAATTCGCGCTATCCTCCTCCCCCTTGTTCTTGCCCCGCAAGAATAACCCAATTTGTATCCTAGGCTGGATGATCGATACCAGCATAGGTTTTCAATGATAGCCGCTACAAAGTAGTGGAGGATAAGATGGCATTAAGTGAAGCAGCAGTAAAAGTACAAGCCGCGTTGTTAGACCGTGGACTTGAAACCCCCATGCTCCCCAGCGTTTACAGCAGTGAAGAACGTAAAGACAAGATTGAACATCATATGAAGGAGATACTGACATTAATGTCATTGGATCTGTCAGACGATAGCCTTGCCGATACGCCACGCCGCATCGCTAAAATGTACGTCGATGAAATCTTCTCCGGCTTAGACTATGAGAATTTCCCTAAGATCACAGTGATCGATAACAAGATGGGCTTCGATGAGATGGTGCGAGTGCAAGATATTAGCCTCACCAGCACCTGCGAGCATCATTTAGTGACGATCGACGGTACTGCGACCATTGCTTATCTGCCACGTAAAAAAATTATCGGTTTATCAAAGATTAATCGTATCGTACGTTTCTTTGCCCAACGCCCACAGGTACAAGAGCGTTTGACTCAGCAAGTGCTCGTTGCCCTGCAAACCTTACTCGAAACTAAAGATGTTGCGGTAAAAATGGATGCGGTGCATTACTGCGTAAAATCCCGTGGCGTGATGGACTCCACCAGCTCGACCACTACCACAGCGCTGGGTGGTATTTTCAAATCTAATCCTGCGACCCGCGCCGAGTTTTTGCATCAATAAGATACTATAGCGAACGCTCGCGGGCTCGTTCACAGATAACAGAACGCGGTGAACCGCTCACAGCAAAAGCATTAACAGATAAGAACTTAAAAACAAAAGCCCTAGGTGGGCTTTTGTTTTTTCTAACGGCGAATTCGTGAACGCCCCTCGGCGAGCATTAGCTCTCTGAATTCATCGCTTAAATGCCGTATTGCTCACGGTATTGGCTCACCGCAGCAAGTTGGGCTTCCATTCCCGGCTTTTCAGATAAGTAGCTGATAAGGTCCGCAAGTTTGATAATCGCCACTATGCCGCAGCCAAAATCACGCTCAACTTCTTGAATCGCCGATAACTCGCCCTTACCTTTCTCTTGTCTATCCAGCGCAATCAACACGCCGGCTAATTGCGCTTTATGGGCTTCAATAATTTCCATCGACTCACGAATCGCCGTACCCGCGGTGATCACATCGTCCACCAGCATCACGCGGCCTTTAAGTTCGCTACCGACTAAGCTGCCACCCTCACCGTGGTCTTTTTTCTCTTTGCGGTTAAAGCAGTAAGGAATATCGATATCGTGGTGTTCACACAGGGCAACTGCCGTAGTGGTCGCAATCGGAATGCCTTTGTAAGCCGGACCAAATAACAGGTCGTACTCGATACCCGAATCCACTAAGGCAGCAGCATAAAAGCGGCCTAAACGGGCTAAGTCACGGCCAGTATTGAATAAGCCTGCATTAAAGAAGTAAGGACTGATACGGCCCGATTTAAGGGTAAATTCGCCGAATCGCAGCACCTGACGCTCTAGGGCAAATTCAATAAACTCACGTTGATAGGCTTTCACAATCTCTCCTTACGACTTTGTCTTTTATGGTTAACTGTTAATTCGGTACAGAGTGTGTATTAAATCTTGCTGCACACTAAAGTTGCAGCTAATAAAAAGCCCCGCACTCTATAACATAACGGGGCTTTTTCATCACAACAATCTTAGTTCAGTGCGGCTTTCTGCACATCGACGATTTCACGAATACTGTTCTTCGCCAATCCGAGTAGCTCAATCAGTTCTTCGTGGCTAAAGGGCTCGCCCTCTGCAGTACCTTGGATCTCAATAATCTTACCGGTTTCAGTCATCACCACATTCATGTCGGTTTCGGCGGCGCTGTCTTCCACATATTCCAGATCGCTTATCGCTTCACCCTTATAGATACCGACGCTGACCGCAGCGATCAGGAATTTCAGCGGGTTAGATTTAATAATGCCTTTACCACGAGCCCAGTTCAGCGCATCGACTAAGGCAACACAGGCGCCAGTGATAGAGGCGGTGCGCGTACCACCATCGGCTTGGATCACATCACAATCGATCACGATAGTGTTTTCACCTAAGGCCTTCATATCCACACAGGCGCGCAGCGCACGGCCGATAAGACGTTGAATTTCTTGCGTACGGCCAGATTGCTTACCGCGAGCGGCTTCACGATCCATACGGCTATGGGTCGAACGTGGCAACATGCCGTATTCCGCCGTCACCCAGCCTTGACCCTGACCCTTAAGGAAACGTGGCACACCTTCAGTAAAACTGGCGGTACAAAGCACTTTCGTTTCGCCAAATTCCACTAACACAGAACCTTCGGCATGGGCCGTAAACTGGCGAGTGATAGTGATGGGACGAGTTTGTGCTGGCGTTCTGTTACTTGGACGCATGCGAGATTCCTGTATTCTGAGTCATTGACCGATTTTGGCTGCATATTATAGGGGCTTGCGCCTTAGGATGCCATGCTTAGGGTGATTCTCTGACAAACTCATCTAGGCAAAGTACCCATTAACTTGCAGTCTTATACTGTATGCCTTTAATCCTAAAGCCATTGACTCTATAATCGCCTCTCATTATGACGATTAAACCATTAGGACAACCCATGATCCAAAGCATGACAGCCTACGCTCGCATCGAGCACAAAGCACAATGGGGCACAGCCTCCTGGGAAATTCGCTCAGTCAACCAACGCTATCTCGAAACTTACCTACGCTTACCCGAGCAATTTCGCAGCTTCGAACCCGTACTGCGCGATCGCCTTCGTAAACGTTTAAGCCGTGGCAAAGTAGAAGTCAATCTGCGCTACGAACTGGCCGACAACAGCAACAACGAACTGCAATTGAACCAAGGCCTAGCAAAACAATTGCTCGATGCCGCCACTTGGCTCAAGCAAGAAGCGGGACAGGGTGAGGTGAACCTGACCGACATCCTGCGTTGGCCGGGAGTGCTATCAAGCTCTGAACAAGATATGGATGCGATCGGTGCAGATCTGATGACAGCCTTCGACTCAGCCATAGATCAATTCATCGAAGCCCGTGGCCGTGAAGGCGAAGCCATCAAAGACATGCTGCTAAGCCGCTTAGATGGCGTGAGCGAGCAAATCGCCGTCGTGCGCGAGCACATGCCAAAAGTGATGGAATATCAACGCGAAAAGCTCACCAACCGCCTTGCAGAAATCAAAGGTGAACTGGATCCTGCCCGCATCGAGCAAGAAATGGTGCTACTGGCACAGAAACAAGATGTCGCCGAAGAAATGGACCGCCTCGAAGCCCATGTCACCGAAGCGCGCCGCATCCTCAAAAAAGGCGGCAGCGAAGGTCGCCGTTTAGATTTTATGATGCAGGAATTTAACCGCGAATCGAACACCCTCGCCTCTAAATCCATCAGCACCGAAATCACCTCAGCCGCAGTGGAGCTTAAAGTGCTGATTGAGCAAATGCGTGAGCAGATCCAGAACGTTGAATAGTGTGTTGTGGTGTTTAACTGCAATCTAATAAATAAAAACCCTGATTTATCAGGGTTTTTATTTAGGTAACTCAATCTAATTCACTTTTAATAAAGCAAAACGCATCACTCGATCACAGCGCCATAGCTATGTGAATTAAAAACTAAATCAAAGCGATAGCACAATTTTCTGTAGTGGCTCTAACCGTTTAATCAGTGCTTTACGCTGTTTATTTTTGCTAATAAAAACATCAAATTTTTGCTTAAACACACTGGTAGATAGTTTTAGCTGGTAGGCATCAAACAACACTTGCAATGTAAAGCTGGCATTATCATAGCCACTGGCACACCCACGAGCCGCCTCCTCAAAAGCACGATCCCAATGGCTTTGATGCGCTTTATAAACCGCTTCAAGATGCTCATTACGTAATAACGTCTCACGAGCAAGACGCTCGGCCTCTGCCGTGAGCTCTTCTTGCATCACTTCTTTTTCTGCTACATGCCAGAAGGGATGCAACGATGCAACGGTTACCCAGTGGGAGTACTCTATTGGTGTTTCTTGCGTTCTGAGGAGCGCATACGCATCCGCCGCAAATATTTTCCCTTCATCAAATAAGCGACAAAGCAACGCGTCCTTGTCGGCATCCGTTAGCTTAGCCACCTGCTGCTGTGCCGTTAATACTGTGGTTTGAGGCGAATGTGCAGGCATTGACTGCAACAAAAGATGTAAAGCACGTATCGATTGCAAAGGAATGCCAAAAAGGGCGGTAAATGCCAATTGCGCCGGTGTTAACTGGTGAAAATCAAAGGCTATAAGTGGCAGTGGTTTTAGCCTTGGATCATCATAGGCTCGACTTAACCAATGAAAATACAAAACGCGATAATCGCCAGCGAAGAGTTCTGCCCTCAGTGCCGCCAAATGAAGCATAAAGGATTCGGCATCTTCATCGTCACGGTAGTGATCGTCTTCCTCTAAAGAAAATATCAGTAATTGGTTCTGTTCATTTTCGACAAGAGACACATAACACTCAGCATTTATTACCTTGAAATCATTGGGGATTGTACCGGCTGGCAATTTAAGATACGCATTCACTTGTCCCCAATTGGCGTAATAAATGCCAATATCAAAAAAATCCATCATTAATTCTTCGGGATCGGCCTTTAAATCACCGTAATGATATTGAACACAAAAGGAGTGGCTGGTGATATCTGCTCGGCTAGAAATATTTCTTAATCTATTCCGCTGTGGGACCGATAAGCTACTGTTAACACATTCGAATCGATAATACTGATATTCACTCATGGCTAGCTCACGTTGATTTTCTAGTTCTGCATTATGGTGGCAGGTCGAACTGACGCACTTCATCTTAAACTGAGAATTTACAAAGCTGAAGACAACTTTGGTACTTGTGACTCAGCCTGACTACACTCATAACAACCCTGAATGTGTCACTCGGCTAAGGTCACTAAAATTGGCTGCAGATAAAATTCCCCTCTTTTATGACGATAGAGAACATGCAGAAACCATCCTCTATGAGCTGTCACTGCACGAAGATCTCTCGCTCATCAAAAAACGCCTAAAATTGGGTGATTATCAACTCAATGATTGGCTAATTGAACGCAAAACCTTGCCCGATCTCGTGCAATCCCTATGTGATGGGCGCTTATTCGCTCAAGTTGCTAGACTAGCCGCAAGCTCAAGTAGCGCAGCACTACTTATCGAAGGCTGCACTCAAGATATCGCAGGTTACCAGATCCGCAGAGAGGCGCTTATCGGAGCGCTGTGCTCCATTTCAATCAATTTCCATATCCCAATACTTCGCAGTTTATCGCAAAATGAAACCGCCAAAATACTGTATTTTTGCGCCACTCAGTTAAATCGCAGAGAAAATGAATTAACCCTCACGGGACGTAAGCCCAAACGCAAGAAAAATCAGCAACTGTTTATCTTGCAGAGCCTTCCCGAGGTCGGCCCTAAGCTTGCCAGCAGGCTGCTGTACCACTTCAAAAATATCGAGGCCGTTTTCACCGCTCCCGAAGAGGCATTAATCCGAGTCGAAGGCATAGGTAAGGAAAAAGCCCGAAAGATCCGTGAAGCGCTAACAGATTGATTTGTAAATTATTTTAAAGTTATGCCGTTTACACCCCGAGCAACAGGCTATGCAGTTCTTGATGGGAGCGCACTTGATAGTGCGGCACGATCCCGGCGGGCACATCGTGGCCGTGGACGTTATACCAGCAGGTATGAATACCGGCATTGATGCCACCTTGAATATCGGAATGCGGGTTATCGCCGACCATAAGCACAGTTTCGCGCTCAGGATGCCCCATCAATTCAAAGGCATGTTCAAAAATGCCCACATCGGGTTTGGCCATGCCGACTTTTTCTGAAATCACTAAAATATCAAAATGATGCTGCAAGCCAGTACGCGCTAAGCGCACAGTTTGTAGCTCGGTAAAACCGTTGGTGATGATACCCAATTTGGCTTTCCCCTGCAGCGCAGCTAATAATTCACGGGCACCGGGTAGCGGGGCACAAATCTCGGCCATCGCCGCTAAAAAGGCGCTATTGAGCGTCATTGCTGATACCGCTAATTTGGCCGCCCACGTTTCGAAACGTGTGATTTGCAATTCGGCGGCGGTGATTTTACCGTCTTGATAATCGACCCAAAGTGGTGTGTTAACTAACTGATATTCATCAAAATCGGCTTGAGTAAAATCGACCCCAAAACCGGCGAACATCAGTTTAAGCCCTGCAAAGGCATCAAAATAAAATAGGGTTTCATCGGCATCGAAAAGCACCCAAGTATAGGGTGTGGCCATGAAATTAGTTTGGCTTGAGGACAAGATAACACTCCTAACGAAAGATAAAATGTACTGATTAATCAGTAAAAGTCTAAAAACCACTAACAGTCGCAGTATCGAAAACCGCTACGCCGTACCCGATTAGCTAAGCCCGAGATAAATCAGGAGCATCATTCAAATGGGGTAACGAACTTACAGAACCCGCGATCACATTCTATTAGTGAGGGCACATTTTTTGTTGCAAAATAGTCTACAGTCTTTATCTATCATTGATAATACCGTGCCAATGCAACCTATCGTTGAGCATAACTCAACAGTAAACACACTCTACCTTATTTATCACTCAGAGAGTTTAGTTAAAGACCGATTAAATCGAATGGAAATTCAGTAACCTACCTCGCCTCAACAGAATGGGACGCATATGGAACATTTTTCAGCTCTGCCGATTTTTGTCACTGTGGTCGAATGTGGCAGTTTTTCCGCTGCGGGGCAAAAACTCGGGCTAAGCAAATCGGCCATCAGCAAACGCATCACTCTGCTAGAACAACATTTAGGGATTCAACTATTACAACGCACTACGCGCAGCTTGAGTCTAACGGACGCGGGGGCGCGTTATTTCGAGTATGTTCGCCCTGCGGTGCTGCTCACCCAAGAAGGATTGGATGCCATCTCCGAACTACAGCAAACGCCTAGAGGCAATCTGCGAGTTTCAGTGCCTATGGTGTTTGGTCGCTTATATATTGCGCCATTAATAGCTGAATTTTTAAGGCGTTACCCAGATATCCAGCTACAAATGCAGATGGATGATAAGACAACCGACTTAATTGCTGGCGGATTTGATCTGGCGATTCGCATCGGTGAACTACCCGATTCCAGCCTGATTGCCCGCAAGTTGGCACCTTGTTTAAGCGTGATTTGCGCATCCCCTAGCTACCTTGCTCTGCATGGCTTACCAGCCACACCTACGGTATTAACCCAGCACAACTGTTTGTTTTACTCATATTTTCAAGATGGTGTGGAATGGACCTTCCACAGTCCCGAAGGGGCGCAGCGTATCCAGCCTAAGGGCAACTATCAGGTCAATAATAGTGATGCCATCCACCAAGCCACACTCGACGGTTTAGGCATAGCCAACCTGCCCCGTTTCATGGTTGACGCCGACTTACAAGCAGGTCTCCTACAAGCCTTGCTCGCAGACCATCCCCTCCCCGAACATGGCATTTATGCCGTGTATCCACAGCGAAAATACCTCCCAACCAAAGTGACGGTATTGATTGAATTTTTGATGGAGAAGTTGGGGAGTAGCAAGTTTGGATAAATTTCAAAGTGATAGAACAATTTTGTGTAGTGGTTCTAACTGATTGAAAATCAGCCACTCTCAATGCTACATTAAAGGGCGATTTAATAACCAAGGATGGAGAATGAACCAAGAATCACTTTTTGAAGATCTACCTGAAGTCGACTCAGGTAAATATGAAGCGAGCATGTTATCCAATCAGAAGTTTTGTGATCAAGTAGAACAATCCCTTGTGGCTCTAGGCTTTTGTGAATCACAAGGTGTTCCGTCTCAAAACGAGTTCCTTAAAGGTGCGCCTTATACAGATATGTATGGTGGAATTCGAAAGGCAGCCTTCTTAGTACAACACCAAACGCTAGGAGCAGTCCGAATTGAAGCTCACAAGCAAGAGCAAAGCGGCTCTGTCGATCAAAAATTTCCTTTTTTCCTAGAGTCTCTTCGCCTCGCGCCAGAGCACAATTTAGTCATTTTACTCGGTGGTAAAGGCTATAAACAAAAAGCTTTTGACTGGATCAAAACGACTGCGAGTAATATTCAGGACAAACAAGTCAAGGTCTTTGGAGATCTTGATGAATTCATTAGCTTTTTTGTTTCTAAATAATTTAAAATGGCGGATAATTCCGCCTCTTATTTACGCTAAATAACACCAACCCCACAATCTATCAAGTACTTATAAGTATGATCATAAAACTTGGGATCTCGAGTCTCATCTGATTTATCGCCTTTAGGCACAAATATCACCATGCCCTGACGAGCCCTCGTCAACAATACGCGATAAGCATTTTCAAGATATCTCTTACGTACAGCTTGATGTCGCATTTCCCATTTAGTTCCTCTAAATTCCCAATGCTCAAACACTTGGCCGTTGAAACGATAATCTGCATCCCAAGCCACAACACACCAATCTAGCTCCAGTCCTTGTACATCAAACTCGGTGGCTACATCCTCTAAAAACTCGGCAGAACGAATATCTTCAACTCCACTTAAAAACCACTTAGCAGGATCTATCTCATTCTTAACGAAAATGCCCTCAGCTTTAAGCCGAATGCCTTTAGAAGAAGCAAGCAGCCCCATCGATTCATTGGCTCGTTTGTGCTGCTTAATCCAAGCTTTGGCCTTAGCTAAATCGCGAGTAACTTTGATTGGGTAGACATGCTCTATCTCTTTATAGAAGCTAACTGCAAGTCCGCATTGCCCAGAAACCAAGTAATGAACAAAGCTCGATAACTTTTCAGCACGGAAAGATCGCATGGATGTGGCAAGATGTAAGTTAGGTAAGACACTCGCCCTTGAAACCGCATTCAGGTCTACGCCCATTGAGACATACTCACCAGACAATAAAGCGGTGGAAAAATAGACATCCCAATCTAAGAACCTGTCCTTAAGTGCGTCCAACCAACCTGCTAGGCCTGCCTCACCTTTATTAATCTCCTGCCCACCACCGACTAGCGCAATAATAAATGCCCAGTCTTGACGACGGTCCATTACTTCGATGAGAAACTCAGGCTCTGATTTATCAAAGTCGACAATACCTCGCTTACGACGCATAAAATCGCTTGCCTGCTCTTTATCCCACGCCCGTTGAGCCTCATCAAATATGGCCACTTTTTCAGGCGGCACACCACCATGCAGATATTCATCCCTAAAGCGATGGATATTTTGAATAAATGATTCTGTCTCCTTTCTGGTTGCGCTGATTGACTCACCAGTTCTAGAAGATCTATCCCTAGCTAAGGCTTCCTGTAATACCGTCACTAAAGGCCCATTACCACTGAGGAAAACAGAATACTCATTCTCTTCCCTATTTGCGTGAATACTCGCAATATTAAGCCCAACAAGAGTTTTACCCGCACCCGGAACGCCGGTAACGAAACAAATTATTTTTCGCTTATTGATACGAGCATCGTGAATCAACTGAAGTAATTGCTGACTCGTTTGCCCAAGATTTTGAGTATCCGCTTCACTACGAGCAATATCTTCGACTTTATGCTGCGCATATAGCGCTTGTGCCGCTTCGATAATAGTTGGTGTCGGCAAATAACCAGAATCAGCCCACAGCATTGGATCAAAAGGAGATTGATTCAACTGTTCAGCGATTTGACGCATGCTTGAAAACAATTCACAGGGTGAAATACACAAGGTCGAAGCAACATTATCGTCGGCGAATACGGGATCTTTCGATTGGCTCATCGCTTTGGTGGCAACAAGCAGAGGAACGAGATATTTATCATGACTACCACGATGAAAGTTCTTTAAATCTAAAGCATATCCATGAGTTTGCCTCATATCTGCAGCGGTAAATACTTTTGCGCCAACTTTAAATTCTACAACAAAAACAGTCCCTTTAAATATCATCACAACATCGGCACGTCGTCCCATTCGTGGGATCATAAACTCAATGAAAATATGCCCTTCTCGCTCAACGCTCTCGACCAAGGAACGTTTGAGAACTTCAATTTCAGCACACCAAGCACGAGTTTGTGTATGCAATAAATGCTGAGTATGGAAACGTGATATCTGTCCGGTAATCGTATCGGGCTCTGCTGAGAGAAAATCTTTAAAACTCGCCGAATAAAATGCTCGTTGAGTCATAATGCTCCCTCAACGGTAAAATCAAGAAGTTGTTTCGCAGGGATATCTAAAGCACTGGCAAGCTTAAAAAGATTGATCAAACTAACATTGCGTTGCCCACGTTCAATGCCGCTGACATAGGTTCTGTCCATGTCAGCTTTTAATGCAAGCTGCTCCTGAGAAAAAGATCTCTCAAGTCGCAAACTTTTTAGATGAGTACCGAATGAGGTAAGCAAATGATCTTCCATGAATAATCCTTTGAAGAGTTTTCATGATGATCTTTACTTGTAGACAATACGTCTACGGACTATGAGTCACACTCAATGCCTAGCACTTAATGATTTGGATATCACATCACACAGAGCAATCACTCACAAAATGCAAAATGATTGTTACCCTGATTACATTTAGACGGCAAATTCCGCAATCTACTTAGCAACCACTCGGCAATAAGTACCTCGTACTTCGGCCGCCGGCGTCGGCTTTCACTCACTTTCTATCCAACATCATCCTGTTCGACCATTTGCGCAAGATGACGGGTGGCGGTGGCGCGGCTCACCTTAGCGACCTTTTGGTACTGGCTACTACTTTTGATACTGGCTACTATTAGTCCCTAATTCAAAATCGCCATCTAACATCCGATTGAGCACTTTGGCTTGCTCTTGACTCAATAAGGATGGGTCGACACTTTGCCAATACTGCCGCAAATGCCCAAGGGGTGGTGTGTGGGTTGGAACAGATGAACTGAGGAACCAAGGAAAAAGTGAAACTATAACTTCATTTTTATCATGATAGTGAAAATATAGTTTCACTTAATGTCATTAAACGTTAAACGCTGATTCCTTCATGGCTTGCTCGGCTCGGCTGATCCCTAGTTGCATAGCAACGGTTTGCCATTGCTTAACCGCAGTTAATACTTCATCGTAAATTTGAGTGGCTTGGGTTTGAGAAAGCCGAAAGAAATCTTTTACGTCAAAGGCTAATTGATAGTCTAAGGCGTTGTCTGTATCTGTAATGTTCAGGTGTAGGCCATGCTTACCAACAATGGGGTTTAAGTCATAAGCAGGTGATAACTTCCAGCCATTCTTTGCCAGTAAAAAACCATGGTTACGCAGGTGATCATCCGTATTGGACACCGCAATATTAAACACGATACGACGCCATAATTGTGCTAAGTCAGCTTCTGTTTGTGCGCCCTGAGTGGAAAGAAACTCAGCAATCTCTAAGTAGCTGGCACCTTGAGATTGTTCACCATCATAGTATTGTAGTTGAGACATGGCCGATGAGAAATGCAGCCGTAACTCCCCTTGGCGGTCAAAGCGTTTTGTTAAAAAGGTATGGTGCTGTGATGAAAACTGCCTGATCTCACTTGGAAACATGTCAACACCTGCCGCCAAAGCCAATTCATAACAGACCATCTCCCACGCACCTACATCATGGGTGTCGTTTAAATTGGGAAACTTGGCAATCCACAAATGACCTTGTTCATCTGTCACACAAGCCTTGGGCCTTGCACCGCCCAGTGATGAGCCTGGAGAAATCAACATCTTTAACCAGCGATAATACTCGTCACTATCGATGTTATCATCATTTTCAATCTGCATGGCGGCGTGCTCTAGTTCACGCAGTGACGCCATCGGCGGCGCAGCAAACTCAGCATTGTTATCCAAGAAAGGGGCATCCAAGAGAGCATCGGAGCCTGCTCGCTTAAATCGGATCCCTCCCATTCGGTAAGAATCATGTACGCCCAGCAGGTAGTCCAACTCGTTTAATCGGCTCGTTGCCCGAATGCCCTTGCGTGCTTCAATAGCCGCACGCCGTTGCATCAAAATACGACCCCAACGATCAGGGGATGAATCGAGAAAGGCACGGAAGTTCTTATCGGCTTCGTCATTGTAGAGTTCACCTGAGTGAAGCGTCAGCATAGGATCTATTTGCAAGCGATAAGCTGAGGTTAGAAACGCTTTATCGTAGGCAAAACTAAACACACCACCTCGGCTTGAATCACTGTAAGCAAGCTGCCCTATTAGCAGTGGCGCTTCAATTGGCTGCCAGTCGGCATAGACTTCAACGATTTCACGGCTCATCTTGAACCTTCCAGCAATTTTATGTTTTGCAGCTTGATACCGACTTCGTCGTGAGCGGCCATTTCTGCAAAGTTGCTCTCCATTCCAAGTACAGCCATGACCTTCAAGTAAGTGCCAATGGCAACACCCGGATCACCTGCGAAGACTTTGTTCACGGTTTTATGATCGAAGCCAGTTCGCTCACACAGTAGCTTTTTAGTAAAACCACGTCGCTTCATAGCCAACAATAAGTCCTCACCAAAATGGGTAAGGATTTTTAGCTGTTTTGGAAACAGCACATTGTGCAAATCACGCTTAGCCATAACACCAACCAAAGGGACTATATTCTCACTATTCAACCATTAATGGGAATATAGTCCAACCTAGTCAATTAAACAACTATCACGGACAATAAAGTGGGACTGTATTCCCATTTTTATAATTAAAATAGGATTAATATCCCACATTAAAGTATTTCATGCACGATGGCTAGGTCGATAGTACGAAAAACTGAATACCAGAAATCACCAAATCACACTTTTACGCGCATAAAAATGAAAAATCCCGCACTTTTATGCGCGTAAAAGTGTAAATCTCGTTATAGCGATTTTGAAACCGCAATCCATTGGCTTAACTGTTGCCGCTTAGCCTTGCCGAACTACCCTATTGAAGGGTTGCCGAAATCGCCTCTGGCGGCCTATAAAAAAGAGAATATGATCAAGCTGTTTCTGTTTGATGTGGGCCTACTCAATCATATGCTGGGTAGCAGTTATAAAGAGATCAAACAACAAAACTATGAATACAAAGGGTATGTGGCAGAAAACTTTGTGCAGCAAGAACTCTCCGCCATTGGCATTGACCCAAGTTATTCATGGAACGACGCCCGCGCCGAAATCGAATTTATTTTGGCGACGGATGAAGGGGATATCATCCCTGTCGAAGTAAAAAGTGGCAAACGCACAAGAGCTAAATCGCTACAGTCATATATAGAGAAATGCAATCCACATAAAACGATCAAGTTGACAGGAACTCAAGGCTCGTCGGCCCTTGAGCAAAAACATCTCGTTTTTCCGCTGTATTACATTGAGCATGTCGTTAAGAAACACTTATTAAGCTAAATGATCCGTCGCCAAGCCCCTCAACAGCTAGCTTCAACAACTTGAGGTTGCTTAGCCATTTATCTAGCGAATTAAGCTCATTGAAACAACCTATTTCCCACTCGGCAATAAGTACCTCGTACTTCGGCCGCCGGCGTCGGCTTTCACTAAAAAGCGCTGTTCGACCATTTGCGCAAGATGACGGGTGGCGGTAGCACGGCTCACCTTAGCGACCTTTTGATACTGGCTACTATTAATCCCTAATTCAAAATCGCCATCTAACATCCGATTGAGCACTTTGGCTTGCTCTTGACTCAATAAGGATTGATCGACACTTTGCCAATATTGAGTTTTCCGCAGAGTCTTGTTCACATCTGCCATCGCATTGAGTAAACAATCATTGAGGGTTTCAAAAAACCATACTAACCAAGGAGTAATATCGACATCGCCCCTTTGAGTAGACTCTAAAATGTCATAGTAGGCTTGGCGATGGGCAAGAATACTGACTGACATAGCGTAAAAACGAATTGAGCGTTTTTCCGCTTGCGCCAAGGCTAAATCGGTCAATAAACGCGTGATTCGTCCATTACCATCATCAAGCGGATGCAGAGTCACAAACCAAAGGTGAGCTATCGCCGCACGGATAAGCGGATCTAAACCCAGATCTTGCCTTGATGCATTAAACCATTCAATAAACTGCGAGAGTTCAGCGTCCAAAGTGGCTCGAGAGGGTGCCTCAAAATGCACCGTTGGTTTATCAATCCGGCCAGAGACAACTTGCATAGGCGTATCGCCTCGCAGCGCTCCACCAATAACTGGGTTAAACAGCGTATAACCATGGGGAAATAACTGTTTATGCCAACCTAATATCCGCTCGAGGGTTAACTCAGTCTCTAAATTTTTTAAGGCATCGAGCATAATGTCAGCTAAACCATCGGTTTGTGCTGTGGTCGGATAAGACTTGTCTTCGGACACGCCGAGTTTTTTAGCCAAGGATGAGCGCACCGAAGCCGCATTGAGCTTTTCACCTTCAATCGCACTGGAATGGATAATGTTAGCGAGCAAGGTGTCGAGTGCCGCCGCTGACGTTAATTGGCTGTCGTCGTGATTTAGCATTTGTTTGCCAAGCAGTTGACCCTGATTGAAATAGACCTGACGCAGCAAGGCATCAACACTGCTGGCATTCCAATGAAACTTAGGCCAATCGGCTTGCTGCCAAATCCACATATCTTACCCCATGAGTCAAATAACAAGCCTATTCTACTCACTTAATGAGGCGATTAACAAACCTATTTACCTCAAAATATGAGGCAAATAATACAAGTAATCGCCTCACCTTGCCCAACTGCTTATAGAATAAAGGGATTTATGCTATTGATGTGCTTCTACAGAGCAATGCAGACGCAACGACAGCTTTGCGCTGCCAAAACCTGTGGGCTGCGATATACTGCCGGCGTTGATAAAACACTCATATTAAAATCCAATTTACACACCAATAGCGACCACGCTGACAAGAATATGCTGAGCCCAATCCATGCCTGATAACGCAAATATTGCCACCTCTTGCCACTCTCAGGCTGACGATGCCACTGATGCGCTGCCCACTCAGCCACAGCGCGATTCGACTAAGCTGAGTTTAACCAAGTCGTGTTTAAGCAAGCCAAATGCAACCAAGCATGGAATCGTGGCAGCTGAGCGAAAAAATAAGATTATTATCATAGGCTTGCCTAGAACAGGGACGACCAGCGTGAGTGTGGCGCTATTAGAGCAAGGGCTTAAAGTGGCACATATGGCCTTTACCAAAGCCGCCTTTATGCAGGCAGATGCCATTTCCGATGCGCCTTGTTTTAGTGATTTCAAGCAATTAGATAAACTCTTTCCCGATGCTAAGTTTGTCTATTTAGATCGAAACTTAAGCGCTTGGGTGCCTTCGATGCAGATGCTGCTAAGCCGGATGTTGCCACATTTAGATGCCAAAACCGGCCGCTTCCATCCTATTATGAAGCGCAGTTTTCGTCATTGCTTCGGTGTGGGAGAAGTCCATAATCCACAGGATGAACAACATCTTATTGGCTGTTATCAGCGCCACCAAAGGGAAGTGTTTAGTTACTTTGCTAGGCGAAATAACTTCTTGAATATCGATGTTAGCCAGCAAGGCGCATTAGGTCAGCTGTTGCAATTTATGGCGCAGCCAACGGATACCACACCAGTTGAGGTCTGCCATCAAATAACAGAGTTAAGTTTTCCAAGGCTCAATATTGGCCGCAATGTGGCCAGTTGGGATGAATACAAACATCCCAATAAGATCAGCGCCAATGCCTCAGGGCCAGACAAGCGTAAATTCTTTGATTATAAAATTTAGGGGCTAGGAGCTAGATTCTAGATTTACTCACTATTTTTCCTGCGTTTTACCACAGTGAGCCAATCGAGACTCACGCCGGAAATCGCATTAAAGCCGCGGATACGGAAGATAAGCTGAAGTAACTGCGGCCTTGGCCGCACCTTAGGCTCGACCGCACGCGGAATAAACCATAGGGTCACTAAGGTTCGCATTAGGGTCGATACCAGAAAAACCACAAAAATCGGGCTTGTGAGCCAACTATCCCAGCCAGACCAAATCAAAAAATCCGCCGCATGGGAGGCAATTGTGCCTCCGACCATAGCGCCGACAAACACCAATCCCGCGCTGAGTGCGGCCTGTAGGGCAGCGTAAGTGGCAAAGTCACTACGAAAGGGACGAATATCGTAAAGGTAGTTGGCGGTACTTAAGGTAAAGCCACTCCACGCCAGGCCAGAGAAAGCTTGGATAGCTAAGATATACAAATAGTTATCAGAGAATAGCCACAGCAAGGGTAAACTTGGGATCATGCAACTGGTGATAATCATCACCAAACGATTACCGAATTGATCACTAAATCTGCCCCAAAACTTCAGAGTCACAAACTGGGTGGCTATCGAGGCCACACTGGCTAGTACAAACTCAAAGTAAGTAAACTTCAAATCTTCCAGCATATATACGGCAAAAAACGGTGCCGAAATCGCCACCATTGCCTGCATGCTAGCGACAAACAAACTGTATTGGCGAAAGGTTTTATCCTTCCATGCATCGCGAAAATGACCAATGGTCTGGACAAATACGCCGCGCTGTTTCGGCTCGCGGGGATCGGGATCGTGCATCTGCAGCAATAACCAAGCCGACACAAAACGCCCCATGGCGGCAATTGAAAACAACAAGGTAAAGCCTAGCCACGCCATCTGCATCGAGTCGGTGAGGGTAAGAATACCGCCGCCAATAAAGAACACACTCAAAGATGCGCCCATAGTGAGTCGCGTGCGCGCAGCAAAAAACGCACCGCGGCGGCGTTCGGGCACGATAGAGCCCATCCACGCCCGCCAATGGGGTTGAATTAAATTGATAAATCCATGGTAACAAACCGCTAAACCAATAAAGATCCATACCGCCTGTTCTGGGCCGAAAGCGGCTAGCGCGCCCATCGCCAGCACGACACAGGCCTGAAAGGCGGCACAAAAGACGATAAAAGTGCGGCGGGAGAAATGGCTTGCGAGCCAAACAGATAAGAGTTGGGAGAATGCGCCAAAGAGTTGCGGTAACCCTGTGACAAAGCCCATTTGCGCTAGGCTGGCACCGAGAAAAATGGCATAGGCATTGAAGAAGTTATCGCTGGTTGCCGTCATCATAGACGAGGCAACGGCCTCCTGCTGCGAGCGGCGCAGGGTGCATCTTAACCACGAATTGCGTTCGCTACGCCGCGAATAAGTTGATTCTGTTGGTGTCGCAGTGGAGCACATACCAAAGCACCTATATTCACGCGCTTACAACGCCAAGCGCTGGTTAAAAATTGGCTTTAAGTTCAACCTCTTGATCTAGCAGGCTCTGGTACAGGGTAAACTGGTTGGCCGCGCGATCTAGATTATGGCCTTCACGGTGGATATGGAAATACACATCACCGTTAAGATAATCCGTTAAAAAACGCACGCCTATCATTAGACAAATCACCCTAGCACCCAGCCATAGGCTGCGCCTTTCCTCCTCGGTCAACACTCCACCAAGCTCACTTAAATACCCCCGGCAAATCGCGGCGAAAATATCTTGGCGCACTTGGACTTTATCCAAGGCCGTTGAGTCTTCTTCCTCTGGCGAGCAGAAGGTGCGCACCATATCGCCAAAGTCATACATCAGATGACCCTTCATGCAAGTATCTAAATCAATAATCGCCATGCTGGACATGTCGCGTTTATCGAAGAGCATATTATTGATTTTAGTGTCGTTATGGCAAATTCGCAGCGGCAGTTTTGGCGATATTTCCGCTAATTCATCCAACAAAGCTTGCTGGGATAACGCATAATCGACCCAATGACGGCAGAGCGCTAAGCGATGTTGACTATCGAGTTCAGCGGCCTGTTTTAGCAAGGCCATACGTCCCGGCAAATGGTGGAACTGGGGGATAACATCCTCAAGCTGGGTCGCATCAAAATCACTTAGGGCCGAGGCAAAATGACCAAAAGCCTTGGCCGCCATTTCCGCCTGCTCTGCGGATTTGACCACCTCAATACTTAAGCTATGGGGTAAATAACTGATCGCGCGCCAAAAACCCTGCTCACCCAAATCAATAGCCAATTCACCCTCTTGGGTTAGGCAAGGGCTGACAACTTTAAGACCGTATTGCTGCTGCAACGACTTAGCACATAAATGATGGCTGATCTTATCGGCATTGCTGACGAGTGCCTGTGGTGTCTTAAACACTTGAGTATTAATACGTTGCAGCACTAATTCGCCTGCAGGCCAACGCACTAACAAAGTGTCGTTGATATGACCATTACCTAACGCTGAGATTTTTGCCTCTGTGGCTTCAATTCCAAAATGAGGCAACACTGACTGCCTGATGAGTTTAATCACTCAATAACTCCGTTAATTTTTGTTTTACCCAGACAGAGTCCTGCGGATAAGTCACGCCGAGCCAAGGCTCAGAGGCAACATCGACATATACAGGCAAACCTTGCTCAATTCCCGCCTGGACTATGGCGGGCAAGTAACATTCAGATTTAGGCAGTTTGCCCTGCTGGCCTATAAATGCCGTTAATTCCTGTTTAATAACATCAAAAATACTTGGGGAGAAGCCCCAGCACGTCATCGACACCAAAGACTGCGGAGGAAGTAGCGCCAATCCCCCAGGGCCTTCGCCGACAAAGCCATTATCACACGCACGGATATTGAGCCATTCAGCCACAGATTTAAGCAGGCCATTCTCGACCTGACACAATCCGCGATTTACCCCACCATGCTCCGATAACGTGAGCGCTATGGGATAAGCCACCATCATCCACTCCGTCGGCCTTGACGTTAAGCCTTTGGCTAACGAGACAAAAGCGCTATCAGCATAAAAATCATCGGCATTGATCACCGCCATAGGACCTTGAACGAGGTGGCGCGCACACCAGAGCGCATGGGCCGTGCCCCAAGGTTTAAGCCTGTGACTATAGTCTGGCAACTGCGCGGCCTCGGGCAAATCAGTGATGTTTTGATAGCAAAAATGGTACTCAAAATCGGCGGGCAAAAACCGCGTCAATATCCCAGTTAATTCAAGCGCTAACTCAGGACGGATCACTAATACCGCACGCTTAAATCCACTGCGGATCGCAGACATGATCGACAATACCAACATGGGCTCGCCCGCAGGGCCGAGGGCAGCTAATTGCTTGTCGCCGCCAAAACGGCTGCCTAGCCCAGCCGCCATAATGACTAAGGTCAATTCAGTATTCATGTTGGGTTGATATATTCAGTTCAAATTTAAAGGTGTTTCCCCAAACCGCAGCGACCTAAACAACCTAAAGTACGGTTTGAGAAAAAGAGGAGCAAAAGTGTAATCTACCCCTCCGATTGTGACTAGAGTATCGGCGCCATTATTGGGCTAAATAATCAGCAAATGTACGATTTTGTTCCAAAATCGCTTGGCTACCCTTTAAGCTAAACTTGTAACCGCATAGGCCAATGCTGCCGCGGCGGGCAAGGTCAACTATGATACCTGCGCTATCCAGAGGTGAAAACCGCGCTTCAGTAGCCGAATCCGCTTTCAAATCAACCGTCATAGGGCGATACTCAGTGCCATTATTAAACACTAAGGCGCGGCAGGTCTTATCCCCCTGCGCCGTGGCTAATGACCAAATATTTTGCGCTTTACCCTGCTCACCCAACCAACGCATGATCAATACATCACCCTCTAAGGCGACAGAGAACCCATCGGGCATTTCCAAGGTCACTCTATCGCTTGCAATAGGAGCAACAGGAACCGCACTCACCACTTGAGCCTGTGCCTGTTCATCACTGTTTGGCCATAGTCCCCACACCAAAACCACCAACATCAGTCCACCTAAGCCTATTGCCGCAGGACGCCAATAGCGGCGGTTCGGCATAGGGAGTCTAGGCAACACTAAATAACGGCGATAGGGTGAAAAAAACTCAATTAGACCACGGAACAACTCCGTCATAGAGCCTGAATCTTTGGCCTCGGCGCGGCGACGGCGCATTTCTTCTGCGTCCTCGGCCTGGTTAATACTATGGGACTCATCATCGGGATCGAAACGCCACACGGGCTCATCACTCAGATCGGCGGGATCTAAAGGAGCGTGTCGTGAATTGGCGTGTTGTAAATCCACCTGAGCGAGATCCACATCAACCACTTCAATATGCGTTTGTTGCACGCGGCTTTGATTTGCCGGGCGAAAATCTGCTTGAGCAGCAATAATGGCATCCTGCACCACAAAATCCGCCGGATTTTGGGTCATTCTGGTTAATTCATCGAAACGCAATTCATCTTGACGTAGCGCCTCCAAATCCACCTCAGCCGATGTGGCCGCGCCCGTAGGCTCGGTTTGGGAATAGGTTTGCGCCGTCGCGGCGGTTTTAGGAGTCAGCACAGGCTCCACTCGGCGACGGGGTATGGCTTGTGAGGTGGGCGAGTCTAACGCTGGGCCGTAATAGCCAAAACGATAATCCACTATGGTTGGCGAAGGTAAACGAGCGCCCCAAAAGGTTGCCCCTGCGGCTAACACTAACCCCAATATCGCAATGAAAGGCGGCGCCCCAACAATTAACAGCGCAAGATATACAGGAAGCGGTAATACTAATAAAGCCGCTAAAAACTTAGGCTTATTGGCATCCATTAAACGGCGCAGGCTAGTTAATGCCAGTAGGGGCAAGCCTAATAGCGCCAATAAATACATTAAGAAATTTGCCCCAAACCCTGCAACGGCAAGGGAAATGCAGACATAAACGCCCACACTAATAGCGGCAAAACGGGGACGGGAATCACGCCCGTGAAGGCAGAAAAGAGATTTTAACAGCACGACCCTTCCTTAATAGTTGAATAATTCAAGCGCAAACACGACTATCAATGTCGTATGGACACGAGCGTAACGAATTTAGCCGCAATTGTCAGTGCCTACGGCCCTAGTTGGATAAAAATGCCCATGAAAACGTCAATAGACTTACATTGCCGAACAACAAGCCCTAGCGTTTATAGGGTCAAAATCTGTATAATGCTCGGCTTTCTGGGCCCTTGTTGCGTTAACAAACTGGATATTTAGCTCATGACCGCACGCGGAAATTTATTTATTGTGTCGGCACCCAGTGGTGCTGGTAAATCCTCGCTGATCTCGGCACTGCTTAAAGATAAGCCCACCGATATGCAGGTTTCGGTATCCCATACCACCCGCTCTCCGCGCCCAGGCGAAGTCGATGGTCAACACTATCATTTTGTTAATGTTGAACAATTCAAAGCGTTAATTGCTGAAAATGCCTTTTTTGAATGGGCAGAAGTGTTCGGCAATTACTATGGCACCTCGCGCCATGTGATTGAACATACGCTCACCCAAGGTATCGATGTATTCCTCGATATCGACTGGCAAGGTGCCCAGCAAGTCAAAGCCGTGATGCCAGAGGCCGTTGGGGTATTTATTCTGCCGCCATCGAAAGCCGAGCTAGAACGCCGCCTCACTGGCCGCGGTCAAGATAGCCAGGATGTGATCGACAGCCGTATGGCCCAGGCCGTATCGGAAATGTCACACTTTAAAGAATATGATTTTATTATTGTCAACGACGATTTTGACACCGCCCTCGCCGATCTGCGTGCCATCATTCGCAGTCAACGCTTAACGGGAGCTAGTCAGATCCACGCGCAAAATGATATGCTTAACGATCTGTTGGCAGGCTAACTGCCTTAGTGTACAATTTTGCGTCATTTTTTCCCTAGATAAACTGGAGTTTCAACACATGGCTCGCGTAACTGTAGAAGACGCCGTAGAACAAATCGGCAACCGTTTTGATATGATCTTGGTTGCGGCGCGTCGTGCTCGCCAAATCGCCGTGCAGGGTAAAGACCCTATGGTTGAAGAGATGAACGACAAACCCACGGTTATCGCCCTGCGTGAAATCGAACTCGGTTTAGTTAACGCTCACACCTTAGATGCCGATGAGCGTCAAACCGTGCGTGAACGTGAAGCCGCTGAAATTGCAGCGGTTGCAGCGATTGCTGAAGGTCGTTCACTATAAGCGTTATTGAGTAAAACCTGTTTAGGTAAAAGGAGAGCTGCCACTTGTATCTGTTTGAAGGTCTAAAGGAGTCTGCTTCCGGTTACTTAGAACCTGAACAGGTAGAATTGCTCAAGCAGGCGTACCAAGTTGCGCGTGATGCCCATGAAGGGCAGATGCGCACGAGCGGCGAACCTTATATTACCCATCCGGTTGCGGTTGCCCGCATCCTAGCTGAGATGCGCCTCGACCATGAGACGCTGATGGCAGCACTGCTACACGACACGATCGAAGACACCCATGTCACTAAAGATGACTTAGCCGAATTATTCGGTGAGTCAGTGGCAGAATTAGTCGAAGGGGTGTCGAAACTCGATAAGCTTAAATTTCGCGATAAGAAAGAAGCGCAAGCGGAAAACTTTCGCAAAATGATGATGGCGATGACGCAGGATATCCGCGTTATCCTCATCAAGCTTGCCGATAGAACCCACAATATGCGCACCTTAGGCGCCCTGCGCCCCGACAAACGTCGCCGTATCGCCCGCGAAACCTTAGAAATCTACGCGCCCATCGCTAACCGTCTCGGTATCCACAATATCAAGACAGAGTTAGAAGACTTAGGCTTTCAAGCCTATTATCCGATGCGTTATCGGGTGCTTAAAGAAGTGGTTAAAGCCGCCCGTGGCAATCGCAAAGAATTGATCCAAGGCATTGAAGCCGCTGTTTATACACGCTTAAACGATGCGGGTATTCCGGGAAAAGTCAAAGGCCGCGAGAAAAATCTCTACTCCATCTATAACAAGATGCAGAGTAAAGAGCTGCAATTCCAAGAAGTCATGGATATCTACGCCTTTCGGGTGATAGTCGATTCCATCGACACTTGTTATCGCGTGCTCGGCGCCATGCACGGCCTTTACAAACCTCGTCCCGGTCGTTTCAAAGATTATATCGCAATCCCTAAAGCCAACGGTTATCAGTCACTCCATACCTCTTTATTTGGTCCACACGGCGTACCCGTTGAGATCCAAATTCGTACCGAAGATATGGATCAGATGGCCGACAAAGGGGTCGCCGCACACTGGGCCTACAAAGGCGGTGCACAAACGGGCCAAGGCACGACGACTCAAGTGCGTGCCCGTAAGTGGATGCAAAGCTTGTTGGAATTACAACAGAGCGCCAGCACCTCATTCGAATTCGTTGAGAACGTGAAGACCGAACTCTTCCCCGAAGAGATTTATGTGTTCACCCCAGAAGGCCGCATTCTGGAATTACCCGTTAATGCGACTGCGGTCGATTTTGCCTACGAAGTGCATACGGACGTGGGCAATACCTGCGTCGGTGCCCGCGTTAACCGCCAAGCGTACCCGCTGAGTCAGCCGTTAATCTCGGGGCAAACCGTTGAAATTATTACCGCGAAAGGCGCACGCCCCAATGCTGCTTGGCTGAACTTTGTGGTCACGGGTAAGGCCCGCGCTAAAATTCGCCAAGTGCTGAAGAGCCTTAAGGGTGATGATGCCGTTGCCCTTGGTCGTCGCCTGCTGAACCATGCGCTGGGGAAAACCAAGCTCGATAGCATAGCGCCGGAACAGATTGAGAAAGTGGTGCGCGATACTAAGCATGCCAATTTGAATTCACTCTTAGCCGATATTGGCCTTGGCAATGCCATGAGTATCGTGATCGCCCAACGTTTGATTGGCGATAACCTTGAAAATCAAGAGAGCCGCGACGCCCACTTGATGCCAATCCGTGGCGCCGAAGGCATGCTAGTCACCTTTGCCAACTGTTGTCGCCCCATCCCTGGTGATGCGGTCATCGCCCACGTCAGCCCAGGTAAAGGCTTAGTGGTGCATATGGAAAACTGCGCCAACATCCGTGGTTACCAAGGTGAGCCAGATAAGTACATTCCGGTTCAGTGGGATAATGTTGATGGGGTCGAGTATCAAGCCAATCTGCGGGTCGAAATCGTCAATCACCAAGGTGCACTGGCCAAGATCACCTCGATCATTGCCGCCGAAGGCTCGAACATTCATAACCTGAGCACAGAGGAGCGCGATGGCCGCGTGTATCTGATTAACCTGCGTATTTCAGTGAAAGACAGGATCCATTTAGCCAACGTGATGCGCCGAATTAGGGTGCTTCCCGAAGTGTTGCGCACATCCCGTAATCGTTAATTAACTCAATATTAGAGAGAGCGTCATGGCAGAAAAAATTATCATAGCGACCGAAAATGCCCCTGCGGCCATCGGCACCTATTCACAGGCCGTTAAAGTAGGCAATACAGTGTATTTATCCGGCCAAATTCCGCTGGTGCCAAGCACTATGCAAATTGTGAGCGATGATTTTGAGGCGCAGGTTGTGCAAGTATTTGAAAACTTAACTGCCGTTTGTACCGCTGCCGGTGGTTCGATCAACGATATCGTTAAGCTCAATATCTTCCTGACAGATTTAAGCCACTTTGCCAAAGTGAATGAGATCATGAGCCGCTACTTCAGCCAGCCCTACCCTGCCCGCGCCGCTATCGGCGTGAAGCAATTGCCGAAGGCTTCTCAAGTTGAAATGGACGGGGTAATGGAGCTGTAAAGACCATTTATATAGTCTTCGACCTAACCTCAAAGCACTACGGTGCTTTGAGGTTGATATTTAATAGATATATTCTTTAGAACCCCCTAAGATAGCCTAACTAGATTGGTTACAAATTAATAACAACATAAAAGCCACGTTCAGGGAATGAAAAGTGCCGACGACACCACTGATCAAAATAGGCGAGTTCTCCTTTGATTTACAGCAATCCATACTCTATCTAGGGCAAGCAGAATTAGCCGCAGAGCCTAAGGTTATCGAACTCTTGATCTATCTGTATCAACATAGGGAACGCTATGTTGGCATGGAGGAGCTACACCAAGAAGTATGGCGTGACAGAGTGGTATCCGATACCGCGGTACGCGGCACAATTAAAAAACTCCGCGCATTACTGGGCGATACTGATCTCACCCAGGCTAGATACATTAAATCTGTATCCAAAAAAGGTTATAAATTAATTTGTACTACCGAAGAAACCCCACAGATTGCCGAGGATATTGGCGAGACCCCCTATACATTTAGTCCATTAAATGACCCCCTAGATCAGCAATTACTCAATGTCAGTGGTGGATACGCCGCCGAGGTTAGCCCACAAAAATATCCAAAACTTAAATTCCATCTGGGTAGCATGCTATTGATGCTCATGGTATTCATTCTTATATTTAGCTTAAGTAATCCCCCAATATTAGGGTTAAAGCACTTTACCCACGCCAATGAGCAAGCTCAAAGTCGGTTACTCTCGAATTTTCCGGGTGAAAAAATCTCTTTATCGGCATCGAGTGACGGCCGCTACATCGTCTTCACCGGAAGAACATCCGTCGAACAAGACCGTCAAGTTTATCTGCTCGATAACCAAACCAACCAAATTAAACAAGCGACTCAAACCGTTAAAAATGCACTCTTAGTGGCTTTTGTAAACAACAACACTATCGCCTATAGCAATGCGGAACTGGGTAACTCGACCCTCTTTTTACAAACACTAGATACGACCCAAGACCAAGCGCCTATCACACTGCTCTCGGGAGTTTACGCGATTATCGATATCAAGAGTGGTCCATCGGATGATGAGCTATTAGTGAATATTCAAACGAATAAAGATGCCGCAGCCATGTATTTCACCTTGAATATTCACACCCGCGTGCTGAATCGATTGGCAACTGTGAGCAGCAGTGATGAAAACTATTACCAAGCGAGTCTATCTCCGAACAAACATTTACTGGCCCTAGCAAAAGTCAATGCGGAGCAGCACCAGTTACTCATTGTCGATATTGTCACAAACCAATTAGTCACTGAAATGCACTTACCTGAAACCGTCGACAGCATAGCTTGGCGTGATAACCATCAGTTAATAGTGCTCGATCAATATGCTATAGAACAAGTGGAGATCGGCACACAACAAAAAACGCGATTATTAGCCAACAAAGAAGGGCTTATCACCGCACTAACAATAGTCAATGGGGACGATCTTCTACTGCTAAAAAGTACTCAGGCCAGAGCGAGCCGCCATTATGTTGAGCAGGATATCGATCTTACTCCCGCATCGGCCAAGCTCATTCAGGTTGAGAATGCTGTCAGTTCAATGTTTTATTCAACTCATGCCGAACAAAAATGGATCACTTTGCTCCAAGATAATATCTATTCCCTCGCTCGTTTTGACCATAAAGGTAAACAACACACAGTATTTCAAACAGATAAAGCGATTGAAATACTCGATGAATCACCCGATGGCATACTATTACTCAAGGTTGAGGGCCAACTCATCGCAGTCACGCCCATGACAGGTGAGATAAGCTATCTCACTCGCTCCCATCAGCTGATCAGCGATGCGATATTTACCCAGGATGGTAGACATATTCTGTTTGGACAGCGTATCGCCAACCAATGGGAAATTGAAGAACTCGATTTACTGACCTTAACTTCACAGACCTTACTCACGGGCTACCGTGCAATACGCACATTAGACCAAGGTTATGTCATCGCCAACGCGCAGGGTGAGCTTTATCTCCTTCACGATCTCCATTCTCAACCTGAGGAGCTCGGCCAAAGTATCGACTATACCCATTTTAATCGTTGGTATACCCGCAACAACAAGATCATCTGGACCAGCTTCGATTACCACTATACTTACCTGCATCAATTGGATCTCGACGATAGGCATTACCAGGTGAATCAAGAGCGTTTTTTGAAGCTGTATCCTAGAGTCTCTGTCAGCGCCTCGGGGGAAAGAGTGCTGTATCTTTCAACCCAAGTTAAAAATGCCAACATAGAAGAAATCAACCTTGCACAACTAGATAACAAATAAGCCACAAAAAAGTATTATTTTAAGTACGGCTATTGCTCAAGTTAACCGCTATAAATTTTCATACCACCCACACTTAAAGATGAAAATTTATTATGTCGAAACTTAACCTTAGCACTATCTTACTCTCGCTCCTGATTGCATATAGCCACCCAAGCTTTGCTATCGATGATAATGATCCTTTAGTGGATATCCTCTGTTTAGGACCTCTTTGTAAAGACCCCTTGAAAGAGGATACCGCTGGGGGGATTCAAGCTGTAACCTTAGATGTTCATCATGCGGATTGAGCAATCCATACGTTTGCTAGAGGCCCTAAATTCTATTGACGAACTTAGGGACTCTCTAGCCAGCATGACCAAGCATGCCCCCTATGCTTGGTCCTGTCTGTTAATTAAATCTCTTGATGTCAAATATGTTGGGAATATACCACTCTCTTTAACTCATCAGCTGGGAGAGTTTGATATTAAGCGTTATCACTTACAACACTATCGACCCCAATGGTATGCGGGCCAAGATGAACATCTGGCTGCACAGGGCGTGCCACTAAATACCATAATCATCCCCATTAAAACTTTAGGTTTAGACGCAGCCAGCATTATGCTCGGTATTAATGAAGATATGACTAATATCAATATTATCGAAAAAATAAGCTGGTATTGGCAAATACTATCAACCTATATCTATGCTGCATATAAACGCTGTGACTCATCAACCACACGCCATATTCAGTTAACCAAACGAGAAAAGGAATGTCTGAATTGGGCCGCAGAAGGTAAGACATCCTGGGAAATGAGTCAGATCCTCAAAATATCGGAACGCACTGTCAATTTCCACCTAGCTAATTGCATTGAAAAGACCGAAAGCGTCAATCGACAGCAAGCTATATCTAAATGCATGATTTTAGGTTTGATTTAGCATTTAGTCACAATAAAAACAAAAAAGTCACATAAAAGTTATCGCTATATTTTCATCGATAACCTACAAAACTAGGCGTTTGTGCCACGATGCATAATGGAGAGTCACCATGTTTGAACCCATCAAGAAAAATGAGCCCATTAAGGCGATCAAAACGATTGAGGGATTTATTGAAATCACCTCCCTTACCGAGCTAGATGATATTGTTGGTGGTTTTATCGATGCAGAAAGCTTTCTCTGTGAACTAGAAGATCAAGATAATAGATATGCCGAATCTTGATATAAAAAATAGCAAACCTGTGATATCTGACAGCTGACGAATGACATAAATTACCTCAATAATGAATGCGTTCATTAAGAACAAATCATTACTAAATGGAGATACAAAATGTCTAAAAAATTAGAAAACATCAAGGCTGAAGAAATCAAACTAAACTCAAATGGCGATTTAGATGTCAGTGTTGAGCTGCAAGACTTGATTGCTGGTGGTACCAATCCAGAAGATACAGAAGAAGAAGACATTGTTATTAACTTCGGTTGTGGCAAACAAGCTCAACAATAATATTTTAGGGTCTGGTGTAGTTATCAACTTCCACCAGACTCATTAAAAATATTTAGATCATCAAAGCCCGACCTTCGGGCTTTACATCAATAATGGAACTCCTATGAATAATATTAATGGTTTTAGTAAAAAAGAATTAAAGGCATCACTCATGCCCGATATTTTTCATTTAATATTATTTCCAACGGAGGAATGCAATTTCAGATGTGTTTATTGCTATGAAGATTTTGCCATAGGAAATATGCAACCATGGTTAATCGATGCAACTAAAGCATTCTTATCTAAAAAAATCCCCCACTTAAAGCACTTGAACTTAAGCTGGTTTGGTGGCGAGCCCTTAGTTGCTAAAAAAATTGTCTTCGATATTGCACAATTTGCCTACGACTTAGCACAACAATATGACTGCCAATTGTTAGGTGATATCACCACTAATGGTTCCTTGCTGGATGTGAAAACATTAACCACCTTAGTCGCACTCAAACAAAATAGATTTCAAATTTCTATTGATGGCGCGAAAGATCACCATGACACAACCCGATTAACCCGCAGTGGTCGTGGCAGCTTCGACAAAATATGGGAACGCTTACTCGCCGCCGCCGCAACCGACTTAGATTTCCACATCACCCTACGCATACACGTCACCGCCTTTAACCAACAAAGTGTACTTGAATTCTGCGATCTCTTTACACTCGAACTCGCCCAAGATCCACGTTTCAGCCTCTTCTTTAAAGCCATTGAAGATCTTGGAGGCAATAACCAAAGCCAACTCCAACCTTTACTCGATGCGGGTAAACCACGGCAAGTTGCGGCGCAATTACAGCAAAAATATTATCCCAAGCCCAATGATAAACATTATATCTGCTACGCGGCTAAGCCCAATTCCCTCGCCATCAGAGCGAATGGAGCCCTGAACAAGTGTACCGTCGCCCTACAAGATGCTGGCAACGTGATAGGGAAAATCAATCCAGATGGCAGTTTAGAAGTGAATAACCAAGTATTTAGCACTTGGATCCAAGGGTTTGTTGGCTTAGATACGTGGAAAATGGCTTGCCCCCACAGCTACATGGAGGCACAAAAGCAACTCAAGCCCGAATATTCGCGCGATATTGCCATTATTGAAGTGGCCTAAACATGTCTTATTTAAAGCTGTTCCGTAAGGAAGCCTTAAAACATCAATATCAATCCCAAGAGTTTGGAGATTCTGTGATTGAGCAGCCCTTGGCGCTCAATCGCTCTTTGGTCATACTCGTCGCCGCCTTAGGGCTATTTTTTGCCTTAGTGATCTCCTACCCCTTAGTCAGCACCCAAAAGTATGAACTCACAGTTCATGACTCCAATTACCTGCCCTTAGTGTCCCCAATCCCCCTTACCTTAGATAGGCATTTGCTCTTAGATGGTAGTGCAGTTAATGCGAAACAAGCCGTTAGTCAGGTGCGGATTTTCAAAGCCGACAGCCGAGTCGAGGAAATTGACGTACTCCTCAGCCCCGAGGCGGGCTACTATTTTGCTAACATCACCGCGGGAACTGCAGTGCCCGCATTTCAACCACTCGCCAAAATCCTGCGGCACAATCCCGAAAATATTTACTTTTTCTGGCTAATCGAAGCGGATCCACAACGTTTTAAACCTGGCCAAACGGTAGTGCTGCAAGCCGGTACCAAGCGGGCATCAGGGATGATTCATTCCATCATAGGCCCCTACCAGAACAATCGTCTCAATATCGGCATCCGTCTAGCGCCCCCTTACGACTTAGCCATTTTGACGCCGAATGTTACGGCCGAGTTAGAACTCTCGGTTAGACGGGATAATTTCTTTAAGTTACTGAGCCAGTCCTAAGATGCAAGTATCCGATTACATACAATTTGGTCATCAAAAGCTGCCCGTTTATTTGCAAAGTGAAGTTGCCGAATGCGGCATCACCTGTATCGCCATGGCCGCCTGCTACCATGGTTTTAAAACTAATATGCTCGCCATGCGCCAAAAATATCCGACGGGGTTGCATGGCATTACGGTCAAACAAATCATCACGATCGCCGGTGAAATCGGCTTATCGGCACGCGTACTTAAATTGGATCTCGGACAGTTAGCCAAAGTCAAGAAACCTGCTATTTTACACTGGAATTTCAATCACTTTGTCACCCTTGCAGAAGTGTCTAGTAAGGGGGTCACTATCCATGATCCCGCTAAGGGTAAGCTTAAACTGGACTGGAATCAGGTGTCGGAGGCGTTCACCGGAATTGTCATTGAGCTAGTGCCCTCCAGTGAATTTATCCAAAAAGATGAAAGGATCAAGGTTCCACTACGGCAATTCATTGGTCGAGTCGATGGACTCTGGCTATCCCTTGGGAAAATTTTCTTTATTGCCTTGCTACTACAGGCCCTTTTGCTGATCTCGCCCTATTACATTCGAGTCGTGATCGACCAAGGGATTAATGTCGGGCAGACGAGTATTTTATGGTCTGTTTTTGTGGGATTTTTGTTGGTCCTCCTTCTCTCGTCCATGGCCCAGGTCATACGGGCTGCCGCGATCATGTATTTGGATAAGAGCCTCAGTTTCCAAGTCAAAGCCAATATTCAACGCCACTTACTCCACTTGCCCTTAAGCTTCTTTGAAAGCCGCCATGTCGGCGATATCAAATCTCGCTTTGAGGCGTTTAGCGAGGTTCAGCGGCTCATTAGTCGAGGTTTTATTACTGCGCTGGTCGATGGTTTGCTCAGTGTAACCACTATCTGCATCATGTTTCAGTACCAGAGTTCGCTCGCCTTCGTCTCTATTGCTTTCTTGCTCGTGCTCTATCTGGGCCGATTTCTTCTCACCCATAAAGAGAATGAACATCTGGAGCAATCATTAAGTAAGCATGCCAAAGAGAATAGTCACTTTATTGAAACCATACGCGCCATCATGCCAATTAAATGTTTTGCCAAGGAAAATAATCGCCTATCTCATTGGATGAATCTGTATGCCGATTCACTCAACGCTAGCATTAAACGCGAAAAAATCATCATCACCACCGACGTCTTTCAGAATGTGCTCGGTAAGTTAGAATACCTACTAATTGTGTTAATCGGCGCACATTTCATTATTGAACAATCCCTCAGTTTAGGAATGTTTCTCGCCTTTCTCGCTTATAGACAACAGTTTGCCGACAGTGCGCAATCCTTAGTCGATAACTTATTTCGTTTCAAAATTGCAGGCACTTACTTACGTCGAATGTCTGACATCGTCATGCAACCCACGGAGCAGGAACTCCCAAGTTTACCGCTCAATATCTCTCATATTCGAGGCAGAATTGAAGTGAGAGATATTCATTTCCGTTATAGCAAGGCACAGCCTTGGTTGTTTACCGAACTGAATTTTCATGTCGATGCTGGCGAATCGGTGGCGATTATTGGTCGCTCTGGATTGGGGAAAACAACCTTATTGAAAATCATGACCGGCCTGATCCAGACCGAGCACGGTGAAGTCTTACTCGATGATATGCCGATCAAGAATATTGGCTTACGCCAATTTAGGCAAAACTGCGCCACTGTCATGCAAAACGATCAGCTGTTTAATGGCTCCCTACTCGAAAACATCTGCTTCTTCGAGCCGACACCGAATATGGAAAAGATCAAAGAAGCCATCAAAGGTGCGGCCATTTGGGATGAAATTCAAGCCATGCCTATGGGGTTGCATGCACAAGTCGGCGACCTAGGCAGTGCATTATCGGGGGGGCAGAAACAAAGGATCCTGCTCGCTAGAGCTCTCTACACTCAACCCAAAATACTCTTCCTTGACGAGGCCACCAGCCACCTAGATGCGGCTACCGAACTCAAGGTCAATCAATATTTAAAGCAAAAACACATTACGCGCATCAGTGTCGCCCACAGACAAGAAACCATAGCCGCCGCAGACAGGGTGATAGATTTGTCCATATTATCCAATGTACATCGGGTTGCCTAACAAGGAGTTACATATGAATTGGATCACAAGTCAGCGGGTTTACGCTGGCATAGTTGTACTGTCAAGCCTGTTATTGATCAGTGGTTGGCGCCAAGGTTTTGCGAGTAATAGCCATTTTATTGAGGCTAAGCACGTCTCCATCGCGGCGGTGCAGAGTGGTGAGTTCAGCCAAAAGGTCACGGGCTATGGCAGCCTGCTATCGCAAAACCAACGCCTCATTACCGCCAGCAGTGTTGCCATAGTAGATGAGATCAAACTCCGGCCCGGTGCCATAGTTGAGGCCGATAGCGTATTACTCACCCTTAAGAATCCTGAATTAGATAATGCCCTACAACAGGCTGAGGCGACCCTTCAAAACAGTCGCACCACTAAACGCAAGTTCATGCTAGAGCAGCAAAGAGAGCTACTAGAGCAAGCCTCTCGTTTAGCCGAACTGAAGGCCGATGCCGAGATGGCCAATCTGCAAGTAGAGGCAGAGGCGCCATTGGCGAATGAAGGGATCATCTCCGCCATGGATATGCGCCGCAGCCGCTTAAAGGCGGATCAACTCAATGAAAGGCTCACACTAGAACATGAAAAATTGAGTAAGTTACGCGATGTGCATAGAGAACACTTGTCCATCCAAGATGAGGCCATAAAACAGGCAGAGGCCGAATTTCACGCCGCCCAATACCAACACGATCAGCTTATCGTCAGGGCGGGCATTAAGGGTGTACTACAACGCCAACCCATCAGCCTAGGGCAGAGTGTAAATGTGGGTGATGAACTCGCCCTCGTAGGCAGCTTGTCGCCTCTACTCGCCGAGATCAAGGTACCCCAAATGCAGATCCAACTAGTGCAACATGGCGCCATGGCCGACATTGACACTCGTCACGGCATAGTCAGTGGCCAAGTGATCCGTATCGATCCCGTGGTGGCCGATGGCGCTGTCAGTGTCGATATCAAGCTACCAGAGGCGCTCTCGGCAGATATTCGGCCCATGCAAATGGTCGACGCGGTAATCTATGGCAAGAGCCGTGGTCAAGTGAATTTTGTCAGTAAACCCCAAGGGGTAGCCGAAGATAGCCGCTTGACCGTGTTTAAGTTAGATAACCCACATCAGGCCAGTAGGGTACAAGTGCAATTTGGCAAAATTGCAGGCAATAGCATAGAGGTGATCTCTGGCCTGCAGGCGGGTGAAAAAATTATCGTTTCCGCCCTCGCCATCGATGCCGATGTCACCCAAATACAATTGACCCAATAAGGATTTCACATGAAAACGGATGTATTGAAAATCACACAAATTCAAAAAACTTTTATGTCGGGTCAGCAACACAGCCAAGTGCTCAAGGGTGTCAGCTTCACGGTGAAGGAAGGCGAATATGTCGCCATTTCAGGTCCTTCCGGTTGTGGTAAATCGACCTTACTCAATATTCTTGGCCTACTCGATACACCGGACTCGGGTGAATACTATATCGATGGGCTCTTAGTTTCCGATATGGATGCCGATCAAAGAGCGGCGATACGCAGTAGGCGTATTGGCTTTGTGTTTCAATCTTTTAACTTAATTGACGAGTATACCGTTTTAGATAATGTCGCCTTACCACTTAAGTATCGCGGCGACAGCCTAAAACAACGGCAGGCCAGAGCGCGCGAATGTCTAGATAAAGTCGGCCTCGCCGATAAGACGCAGCTGTTTCCCAATCAACTCTCAGGCGGGCAGCAGCAGCGAGTATCCATCGCCAGAGCATTGGCAGCCGATTCCGGCATTATGCTGGTCGATGAACCGACGGGTAATTTGGACTCGAAAAATGGCGATGCTGTGATGGCATTATTGGCCGAACTCAACGCCCAGGGCACGACTATCTGTTTAGTCACCCACGACGCCCGCTACGCTCAGATGGCAAAACGACAAATTCACTTACTCGACGGTCAAGTTGTGGTTGAAAATATCGCAGTGGAGCAAGTCGCATGATAATGAAGCTGAATCCCTGCATGTTGGCGGCAATAGCTCGGCAGTTGCAGCGCGCCAAACACTATTACCTCACAGTGGTCTTCAGCCTAGCGTTAACCCTAACTATGGTGTTTAGCGTGTTTAGCATTTTAGACGTCGCCTATCTGCAACCTTTACCCTATGGCGAATCGGATGACCTCTACTATCTGGAAGGAAGCTTAAAGTATCAAGGGCAGGACATGCCCGGCACTAATACCCAAAATCTGCTAGCGTTACAGCAAAAAAATAGCCCATTTTCCCAGTTGGCCATTTATTTTAGTTGGAGCGAATATAAGCTGTATGACGATCCCAATCGTCCGATAGTACCCGTTTACATGGGATCGTCCAATGTGTTTGAAGTATTACAAGTTGAGCCTGTACTCGGACGTTTTTTCAATGCGAATGAAGACTTAGGTAATAAACAACCCTCAGCAGTGATCAGTTATCAGCTGTGGCAAAGCCATTTTGCAGGTGATCCCGCCGTGATAGGCAAGAGCATACAACTGAATCAACGCCGTTTTAACATCATAGGCGTCACACCGGATAACTGGGTTTTACCACAGAAAACCGATGTTGCTAGTGCCATTTGGCTGCCCATGGATATGGATGAGCAACTCGATCCTAAGACCTTCGGCGGTTATTCCGGGGGAGTGAAAGCCCTAGCGAGACTTGCATCCGGCATCACATTTGAACAGGCCAGTGAGCAAGCTGGCATACTGATGGCGGCCGCGGCACAGCAAAATACCCCGGATATCGTCAAGGAATATCCGATCTCAGCACGACTACAGGACTTTACCTCCGCCATTCGCGGTGATAGCAGTAACATTATCTTAATGCTAGTCGCAGGGGTTATTTTGCTGACACTCATCGCCCTGATCAACTTAGGCAATTTACAATTAGCCCGGGCCGTTGGAAGGGTACAATCGGTGGCGATCAGTTACGTCTTTGGTGCGACTAAGCGTCAGTTATTTAAGGAAATATTTCAACATAATCTGTTGGTTATCGGTAGTGCAGCCCTGCTCGCCCTGTTACTGACACAACTGACATTCGATGCGATCCAAACCTTAGGCGCCAGCGTGTTACCGAGACTCGATGCTATGGGCTTGAGCGTTTATATGTTGTTGTTTGCCTTAGGCATATCATTAATCATTGCCTTAATATTCAGTTATATCGAACTCAAAACGATCGATGAAAACCAGCTGAGAACTAGTCTACAAAGCAGCGGTAAAGGCACGGGCAAACAACTCTCCAAGGGAATGAGCCATTGCCTGATCGGCTTACAGCTATTGTTCTCAGTGCTGACCCTGACGGCCTCTAGCCAAGTCTTGATGGCCAGCCTCAGCGAAGCCTTGAGGCCGAATAATCTGGTGACGGACGATCTTTGGTCCATGGTTATCCATTACGCGGCGATCCCAACCACAGAAGAGCGGGTGAATCTGCAGCGAGCCATCCAACTCCAGCTCGCGGGCAAACCTGAGGTACTTCAAGTCAGCCGCGCCTCCGAGCCAAGGATCCCATCACCTTATAACATGGATACCTTGTATAACGAGGCAGGCGAGAGCATCAGTAATAGCCGAATAATCACCGTCGATGAGCATTACTTACCCTTATATCAAATGACGGTCGAAGGCAGATTCTTTACCTATGATGATTTGACACTCACCCACAAACCCGTACTGATCAACCAAAGGCTCGCCAGCAGGCTCACGGGTAATCCCCTAGGGCAAAAAATCATGACGGGTGATAAAGTGGCGCTGCAGATTGTCGGCGTGGTCAATAACACTAACTTTCCCGGGGATGCGAGCTATGAGGGCGATGAGTTATTTTTACCAGGCCAATACCTTGGGGAACGCACAGACACTTTGCTCTTTAAGGTCACGCCCGATTATACCGAATTGAGCCAGGCACAAATGTATGCCGAACTGCTGAAGATCGATCCTAGGCTCGATCTGGTCCAGTTTGCGTCTGTAACAGCACAATTTGATGATTTCTCTCGCAATCAACGCTTTGCCGCAGGCATTGCTGCAGCGATATCGCTCGTCTCTCTGATCATGGTCCTCGCGGGTATCAATGGTATGGTCAGCTATATGGTGCGTATGCGGCGTTACGATCTGGGGGTCAAACTCGCCATGGGCGCGACCCAAACTCGCCTCCTGCATCACCAGTTGCTGGAGCTGGCCACCCCGATTGCTGCGGCTAGCCTGCTTGCCTTCTCCCTCGCTTATTTTGTGATCGGCTACAGTCGCACACTGCCGGAATGGCATTTCACTCTCTATTGGCATGAGCTGATACTTAGCCTGCTGGTTTTACTGGTATTCAGTATGATCAGTTGCTTTTTACCCGTTTGGCAAGTACTGAAAACGGACCCCATCAAGGCGTTACGCAATGAATAAACGCTTATATGGTCCCATCCGACTGGGCTTTATTGCTCTGCTGCTCTGCGTCTTTCAGGCGCAGGCAGCAAGTTCGATGGCCCAATATGAAACACTGCTTAAGTCGGTTGGACCGGAACACCTTTGGCAAGCGCCGGATCAGCAATGGTTGGTCATGGCGCAAGCTAAACACTATCCAACATTAATCTCAGCCTCACCCCAAAGCTATTTTTCTGCGGTGGGGAAAAACTTCAGCACGGCGATCGCGCTGGAGAAGGACACTCAGATCTTCGAATCCTTGCAACTTATTAATCTGCAAACCCGGGATCGGCATCCATTGACCGACGCCAATACCGAGGTCGTCGAGGTCAGTTGGTCACCCCATTCGGATCAAATCGCCTTGATCATGAAGCAGCAGCAAACGCTAACACTATGGCGTTACCATATCGCGACTCGCTCACTGTCACTCTGGTCCGATATTTCCCTGTCATCCCAGTTTAATGCGCATTCTTTAGTCTGGCTTCCCGATGGTCAAACCGTGATCGTCAGAGCGAGCCTCTCCCAAGTGAACCCCATTTCGGCTCCCGTGCCGATACTCAAACGCTCCTCCGATACCGAGGCTGTGCGCCTGTACCGTGATGCGCTAGACACACCAGAGCGGCGGAAAATATTCACTCAGCTTAACCGTCAGCAGGCGGTGCTTATCCAAGCCAATGGCACCCGTCGAATACTCTCCGCGCCCGCTATGTTAGAAACCATGCGCGTATCCCCCGATGGCCGCTACCTATTACTCCAGTCACTCGCCGAGGATCTGCATCCTGGGGTCAAATTTAACCGCTTGGCGCGCGATTATCAGGTTATTGAGCTGGCTTCGGGGCACGTTCGGGCAAATGCCCCCACATTAACAGCCGATACGATAACGGCCAAGCAAGCCGATGCCGCTCCCGCTGGCGCACGCAAACTCAGTTGGCTGCCATCGGCGCCCGCGAGCCTGATATGGATAGAGGCTATTGAAAAACAAGGCAATAAAGTCGCTACCGCACTAAGGGATAGCATCAAGATCTGGCCTGCACCCTTTTCACACCCCGCACAACCTGTGCTCACCTCCAATTGGCGTATTTTTGAGTTGAGCGTCACCCCCCAAGGGCGGATCATCTACAGTGATTTTCACGCTCAGCAGAAACAATTACGCCTCTGGAGCTGGGACAGTAAGGCCCCCCTGGAAGCCGCCACTCATTTGATTCAATATGACTACACGGACACCTATGCCGATCCAGGGCAAGTCGCCGTGATCAGGAGTCCATTGGGTTATGACTATGCCGTGGCTAACGCCAACAACAGTGTGTATCTCACCGGCGTTGGGCAGACAGATCAAGGGCAATCCCCCTTCGTAAAACGCTATGATCTGAATAAAAAATCAGCGGTTGTCATCTTTCAAAGTGCAGCCGATACACTCCAAAAACCGCTCTATATCAGGGTGACGGATCAACAGGAAACCCTGATCATCACCTCGGAAACCGCCCAACGTGCACCTATACTACAACGCTGGCAGGCGGGTAATGTCTCGGCGCCTCTGTATGATTGGCACAGTCCTGAATTGCCAGTAAAGCCCGTGCCACAACACTTAAGTTACCCGCGAGCCGATGGGGTCGAACTATCCGCCGATCTATACTTGCCCGTGCATACGGGGCCAGCAAAACTGCCTGTGATTATCTGGATCTATCCCAAATCTTATTACAGTCACAAGCAACAACAGCGAAAATCGAGTCCACAGCAATTTACTCTCATAGAACCCCTCAGCCCGCTGGTCGGTTTACTCGAAGGGGTTGCCGTCCTAGACGCCAGCTACGCCCCCATAGTGACAGGTAAAGATGAGCAGCCTAATGACAGCTTTATCGAACAACAGCGTCTCAATGCACTCGCAACCATTGAAGCACTCGAGAAAACGGGTCAAATAGACACCTCACGCATGTTCCTTATGGGGCATTCCTATGGCGCATTTAGCGCCTTAAGTTTACTAGCGACGAGCGATCACTTTGCGGGCGCTATCGCCAGAAGTGGGGCCTATAATCGCAGCTTAACACCGATAGGTTTTCAGAGTGAACAGCGCCCACTATGGGAAATCCCCGAACTTTATCAACAACTCTCACCTTTTTTTCAGGCAAATCAAATCACGGCGCCCGTGCTATTGATCCATGGCACAGAGGATCAAAACCCTGGGACTTCGGTGTTGCAATCCGAATTGATGTTCCAGGCCCTGCAGAGCAATGGTGTTAATAGCGAATTACTCTTACTCCCACAGGAGGGGCATCAATATGAAACAAAAGACAATATTCTAGCCATGCTAGAGACTCAGGCGCGTTGGATCCGTCAACGGATAAACGAGCCCAAACCCATCAAAGCTCACCTGTAAAATATGCCAGTTCCCGCCTTTGATACGAGAGGGTACAAAGGCTTTCTAGGAAAACAGTCTCAGGATCCCGCCATGCCGATGCGACACCACACTCATTCGATGACAGACAATGCGACGCATGTTGCAGCTGTCATCCGAGAGACACAGGTTCCACAATGCCGATACCAGCCGCTGATCCAAGCGGATCCTATCATCAGGCAGCCAATAACGACTTGGCAGCAGAGTTTACTGCGCAGATTACATACCTCGCTCATTGTGGGAAACGAGGACGTCGCGGAGGCATTCAATCAATTAGCCCTACTGGAGGCCTATCGAGGACACCACGACACGGCACTTAGCTTCTGCCAATTGCAGATAACTTACTGGCGCAACTTAGCCAATCGCCATAGGGATGAACTTTATCTTCTGCCCGCATTGCAGCCTTGGATCAATACCTTTCGCTTACAACGCTGGCAACAACAGAATATGACCGCTTCCTCGTTATATCAGCAACTCGCGCCTGAGCGGCGAAATGAACGAAATAATCTTAATGATCAATATGCTATATCGCCTACGATCGGCGAGCTTCTCGCCAATCCGAGCGCAGGGAAATACTCTCAACTGATCGAGAGCGTTTACTGGCTAGAGTCCAGCCATCAATTACTTAACATAGGCGACTATGCTGGGTTAATGCAGCAGATACAGAGTGGACTAAGGCAAGATATTAAGTATTCCATTCGCTCTCGGTTATTAGAAATCTGGTTTAAGGCCTTAGTGAATAAAGGGCAAAATGCCTACGCACTCGAGGCTCTCCAGCGGATGAAATTAACCCAGAGTCACCACCAACTGGAATTTAGGGCGTTGGAAATGATCTTGTCATTCAATCTGGGGATAGATATTACCGACAAAGCGGCCCAGATTTACGACGAGCTACAGGTCTACTGTCATAGGGCTAGTGACGCTAAAGGGTTATATTTACTGGCAGAATTTTGCAAGATTTACCAACAGATTGGCAGCCATACACAACAAATAACCCTATGGAACCAACTGCTGTCCTTGGCCACTTTACTTAACGATGAAGTGCTCTGCTTTGATGCTCAATTTGCCCTAAGTCAATTAGGCCAGTATTCGGTAAGCCAAATCGATACTGAAGCGCAATACTCAGACTATAAAATCATCCGCGATAGACTCTCATTGCCTATCCACTCTCAACATTCGCAGCCGATCCAAACCTGTTTAACCCACTTGGCCGAACTCAATATTGAGCAGAGCCTAACGATGCTGGAACGCATGCTCTCCCCGAGTGAGTCTAAAATGTGAGATCTGAAATGTGAGTGGCCGCATTTCAACTCCATCTTATTTTCATACTGAGTACTCCGATTCAGGAGTTTACAAGCTCGCAAACTATTTGCGCGGCCCCGCAAAACTCGCCATACTGGGCACCTAGAATGATGGGTTAAAATAACAATAAATAACAGGAAATTGCCAATGGATACAGCGATTAAGACGCCAATTGAAATGCTGGCGCACTGGGCTAAGACACGTGGGGATCACATTTATTTACGCCAACCCATCAAGGGCCAATACCTCGATTTCACTTGGGGTGAAGTGCAAGAAAAAGTACAACAACTCGCCGGAGCCCTGCGCCACTTAGGTTTAGAACCTGGCGATAAAATTGCCGTGCTCTCTAAAAACTGTGCAGAGTGGTTTATCACGGATCTTGCCCTAATGCATGGCGGTTATATTAGTGTGCCAATTTACCCGACGGCCAACACAGATACCATTCGCTATGTGCTGCAACACAGCGGCGCTAAAGCCATTTTCCTTGGCAAACTCGATCATTGGGCCGATCAAGAAGCAGGTGTTGGCGGCGAGTTGCTACGCCTTGCCATGCCCTATGAGACAATGCCAGCCCAATATCAGTGGGAACAACTGCTCAATATGGGTCATCCCTTGATTGAGACGCCATTGCCTACGGCGGATCAAGTGATGACACTTATCTACACCTCAGGTTCTACGGGCCAACCCAAAGGTGCGATCCAAACCTTCGCCAGCTATGGCTGGACCTGTCAGGCGGTAGTGCGGGATCTGCGTACCGATGGCGACGACCGCCTGCTGTCCTATTTGCCTTTAGCCCACATCACCGAACGGGTGGCGATTGAAGGTTCATCCTTCTATTCGGGCAGCACTGTCGCCTTTGTCGAGAATCTCGACACCTTCGTCTTAGATGTGCAGCGAGCTAAGCCAACGGTCTTTTTCTCGGTGCCACGTTTATGGAGCCTATTCCAGAAAAACATTATCGATAAAATTGGCGTCAGCAAGCTCAATCTATTGCTGAAGATCCCACTCATCAGCAGCTTAGTTAAATACAAAATCCACAAAGGATTAGGACTCAACCATTGCCGCTTATTGGGTTCTGGCTCGGCGCCCATTCCGCCCTCTTTAATCCACTGGTATCACAGCATTGGCCTCGATATTTGTGAAGCCTGGGGCATGACGGAAAACTGTGCTTATTCCATTATCAACTACCCCTTCGATGTCCGTAAAATTGGCACTGTAGGTAAACCAGTACAGGACTGCTATATCCGTCAGGGTGAAGATGGCGAGTTATTGATTAAGAGTCCAGGTTTGATGACGGCTTACTATTTACAACCCGAAGCCACAGCGGCGGCCTTCGACGCCGATGGCTTTTTCCACACCGGCGATCTGTGTGCTATCGATGCCGATGGTTGCGTGACTATTACCGGTCGAGTGAAGGACAACTTCAAAACTGCTAAGGGTAAATATGTCGCCCCCGTGCCTATCGAACGTAAATTAGCACAGGATCCCCATGTGGAATTAATTTGTGTGATTGGTTCTGGCCTGCCCCATCCTGTCGCTTTAGTGCAACTCTCCGAAGGGGCGGGTCTACAGGCCCGCGAAGAAGTTCGCGCCTCGCTAAAAACGACATTAGATAGTGTTAATCCACACTTAGAATCCCACGAACATGTGGATGCGATAGTCGTGGTTAACGATCCTTGGACGATTGAGAATGACGTGCTGACTCCCACCCTAAAAATCAAACGCCATGTGCTTGAGAAGGCTTTTAGTGAGCGTGTTGATGGCATTCGTGGTGCCCAAGTCTGTTGGGAAGATGAGATAACAAAGAAATAACTCATCTGAAACAGTAGGATGGCGAGTGTCGTTACAGATTTTAAAGCAGCACGCTTAAGGGCGTGCTTTTTTATGACATATTCTGTCAAACTGTGACAAAAACACGTATTATGTACGCCTGTCGATTAGGATACCCCATCCCGATCCCTATTCACTTAATCAAGGTTTAACAGAGTCCTAAAATGCTAATTGCACTTTCAATTATTGGCGGTTTTATTATTTTAACCTTAGGCGCAGAAGCATTGGTTCGCGGCGCGAGTTCTATCGCCCTTCGCCTAGGTATCACTCCGCTCGTTATCGGCTTAACCATTGTGGCCTTTGGTACTAGTGCCCCCGAATTAGCGGTCAGTGTCAAATCGGCCCTCGCTGGCAACAGTGGTATCGCGCTAGGTAACGTGATCGGTTCGAATATCGCCAACATAGGGTTAATCCTCGCAATTACCGCACTGATCCGTCCTATCGAAGTGCAATCTCAAATGGTAAAACGTGATATTCCCTTGATGATCTTGGCCTCGATGCTGTTTTGGGGGTTATTACTCGATGGCGAACTCAGCCTAATCGATGGCGCTGTGCTGTTATCGCTACTGGTGGGTTACTTAGTGTTTAGCTATATCAGTTCCAAAAACACTACGGATGCTGATGGCGAAGTCATCGAAGAAGGCCCTAAAAACCCCTTGCTCTCCCTGCTATTCATCGCCATCGGTATTAGTATGCTTGTCGGTGGCGGGGTGCTATTTGTAAATGGCGCCGTCGATTTAGCGAAGACTTTCGGCGTGAGCGAAGTGATTATCGGCCTAACCATTGTTGCGATTGGCACGAGCATGCCGGAATTAGTCACCTCAGTTATCGCCGCATTTAAGGGCCAGAGCGATATTGCTATCGGTAATATTGTTGGTTCCAATGTGTTCAATATATTAGGTATTCTGGGCGTGACTGCGATAGTGCATCCAGTATCAGGGCTAGGTTTCCAACCCCTAGATTTTATCGTTATGCTGGCACTGACCGTCGTGGTTTTACCCTTCGCCTGGTCTGGTTATCAGATAGGCCGTCGCAGGGGTGCGGCATTGTTACTCAGCTATTTAGGCTATATGAGTTACTTAGTCAGCCAAGCGAGCACACAAGCTTTAGTATAAATACCAGAGCCAATACACAAAACACCGGAGCTATTCCGGTGTTTTGCTATCTGATCTTAGGATTTGCTCAACCGATGACATTTGTCATGCTTAAGTGATGACCTTTGTGTCTGCATTTCATCTATGGCATTGCTGATAATGAGTCCGTACCCAAGCAATGGGAAACTGACTCAATAAGGAAATACCATGAAAGCATTACTCCTCATCTCTAGCCTGACTTTAATCGCTGCGCCCGCACTGGCTGCTGTATCTAATCCCAATATCACCCACATTGATGCCGCCGCCAATTCGATGAATATCGCTAAATTGCAGCAATTGAGTGCCAGCACCCAAGACTATGATCAAGCCTATGCCAACTATCGTCTCGCCATCAGTGCCAATGTGATGGGGCAAAAGTCCCTTGCTGGCAGTGCATTGACGGCGGCCCAAGCCACACTGGAAGCATTACAGGACAGCCAAGCGAATGCCGAATCCCTAGCGCTTTTGTCCTCCGTCTATGGAATGCAAATCGCCTTAGACACCACTAAAGGCGCCGTGTTAGGTTTTAAATCCGCCAAGGCCATCGCTAGCGCCGAGCAGCTAGAGCCACAAAACCCAAGAGTCGCCCTCGTCAAGGCCATTGCCGCCTATAATACTCCCGCCCTCTTTGGCGGCAGCATGCAAAATGCGAAGACCTTGGCTAGCACAGCAATAGAAAGATTCGCCGGTCCCTGCGATAACATCTGCTGGGGTGAGGCCGAAGCCTATACCTGGCGAGGACTCGCGAAACAGGAGCTTGGCGATAATCAAGGCGCGATTGAAGATTGGCAACAGGCGCTAAAAGTGCAAGCGGATTACGGTTGGGCTAAGTTTTTGCTTCAACAAAATCAGCAAGTAAGTGCAAAATAGCCACATTAGCAAACGGGGATCTAGGCGCTGAACACGGCGCCAATCCCTAATTGAAATGAATCGAAGCAGATAATCCAACAACCAGTACAGCTTCACAGAGGCGCTATGACGAGCACACCCCTTCAGATTGAGCGGAAAATTGCGTGGATCTATCTGATAAATTTAGCATTTTATCTTATCCCTTTGTTTCTAAGCCCCTATCCTTTATGGAAAATTGCCTTAAGTTTAGCCGTGCTTATTCCCTTTATTGCCAGCTACTTTTGGGCCTATAAATGCAACTATCGCAGCGCCTATAAACCCATTCTGGTGATGGTGCTTATCGGAACCGCCATTACTCCCATCAACCCTGGCTCTATTTCACTGTTCACCTTTGCGGGCTTTTTTATCGGTTTCTTTTACCCACTCAAATCCAGCATATTCTTCCTGCTCAGCCTAGTGGGCTTATTATTTGGCTTAAATGAGGTGTGTCACTTTGGAAATTTCTATTTCCCCCTCTACGGCTCGGCACTGGTGCTCGGTGTCGGTATGTTGGGCTTGGCCGAACGCAAGCGCTATCAACATAAGTTACAAGCTCAACAGAGTTCCCAAGAAATTAGCACCTTAGCCACTATGCTCGAACGGGAGCGTATCGCGCGGGATCTACACGACATCATGGGTCACAGCTTATCTTCCATTGCCCTTAAGGCCGAGTTAGCCGAAAAACTCATCGCAAAACAAGAATATGAACTCGCCTCGACTCAATTGATTGAACTGGGGCAAATCGCAAGGGAAAGCCTGAGTCAAATTCGTCATACGGTTTCAGACTACAAGCACAAAGGGTTAGAGAGTTGCGTCACCCAGCTTTGTAAATCCTTAAGGGATAAAGGATTATGTGTCGAACTCTATGGTGAGATCCCTAAACTGCCCACCAGAATGGAGAGCCAACTGGGCTTGATCCTCACCGAACTGGTGAATAATATTCTCCGCCATAGCGGTGCCAGTGAATGTTATATTGCCTTTGATAAACAAGCCGATCAGCTACTAGTTGAGGTCAAAGACAATGCGACACCTAAACCCTTGGTCGAAGGCAATGGACTCACAGGGATCCGCGAACGCTTAGACAGCCTAGGCGGCAGCTTGAACTACAATCTCGACCAAGGATACGCCTTTAGCGTCAGTTTACCTCTGCTGGGAGAAGCAACTTAATGAAGATTTTACTGGCTGAAGACCAATCCATGGTCCGTGGCGCCCTCGCAGCCCTGTTAACCCTCGCGGGTGGATTTACTATCACCCAAGCCAGTGACGGCGATGAGGCGCTAAATTTACTCAAACAGCAGAGCTTTGATCTACTACTCACGGATATAGAAATGCCGGGACGCACCGGCCTAGAACTCGCCGCTTGGCTTAAAGATCAACAAAGCCACACTAAAGTGGTAGTGATCACTACCTTTGGCCGTGCAGGTTATATCAAACGCGCCATTGAAGCGGGCGTCGGTGGCTTTCTGCTAAAGGATGCGCCTTCGGAAACCTTAGTCAATGCGATTCAACAAGTGATTGCGGGAAAACGGGTGATAGATCCTGAGCTTGCCATGATGGCCATAGGCGATATCGATCCACTCAACGATAAAGAACGCCGCGCACTACGCCTTGCCAGCGAAGGCAAGTCCACCGCAGAGATTGCCGAAACCCTGTTTATTGCCGAAGGTACAGTGCGCAATTATCTATCGGAAGCTATCGCCAAACTCAATGCCAGCAATCGGATCGATGCGGCGCGTATCGCCAGACAGAAAGGTTGGCTATGATGCTTTTCAGACACAGAAGGCCCGCCCCTTTATTTCACAAGCAGCGCCCTTGAGGGCGCTACTAAAACATCCCTGTTTTAGAAGGTCACTGTTGCAACAATGTCAATCTAACTAACCCTCTAGCTGTTCGTTTAGCTAAAAGCTTTTGCCCCAAAGAGTTGGAACATAATACCGCTGAGTTAGCGTTACTCAATTTCGCCATTGGAGTGTAAATGTACCAAGGCAATAGGATGGTTAAACCATCGTTGCCTTGGCATAGCGGTAATGCGTCTTAAAAATAATCCGCTCATTCTCGATGAGAGAACATGATTACCTCCCCCCCGATTTCAAAAATAAAATAAAGTGTTTACTCTATGTTGCCATAATGTATTTATTTTTGTATTGTCATTTGACAAAAATAGGAACTTAAACTAAAGGGAATGCCATGTTGCCGCTATGGACACAGCACCGTAACTCATCTTTTGCCGCTTTTATATTGCTATTTGGACTGGTTTGCGTGGCACCGAGTGAGGCGGCGCTGCTTCCTGATACGCCTTCCCTTAGTGGTAGCAAATCAAGTTCCACGATTGATTTACATTGGTATATAGGATGTGAAGTCACTGCCGTTAATATCCAAGAATCTACCAACGGTAGTACATGGGGCAGTGTCTATAGTGGGCTTGGTAATGCCGATGGTGGTGTATCATCGATGTCAATGGCATTGGCCCCTGCACTCGATGATGGTACTGGTACGGCATGTTCTGGCTGGACAAGTGCACGCTATATCAATTTATCGGGTAAAACGCTCTCAGGTTATTATTACCGCATCAATGCCTGCAAAGGTTCATTGTGCAGCGCTTATAGTCCCTCGATTCTCGTTGGCAGTTCTTCGGTGCCGACAACCCCCTCGGCTCCAGCTTCTATCTTTGTTCCTGCAACCAATGCAACTGGAGCATTCAGTGTTTCCTGGTCGAGTGTCAGTGGCGCTGCGCGTTATGAATTACAGCAGCGCGTTAACAGTGGCGCATGGGTCACTAAGTATTCTGGAACGGCCACAAACTTTGCGTTGTCGGGACTGGCTTCTGGCACCTATCAGTATCAAGTGCGAGCTTGCTCAACGGCGTGCAGTGCTTGGAAGTTATCGAGTAATACTCAGGTTACTTTGCCCGTGCTTGGCAGTGATTGGAAAAACCTATCGCGGGTGACGGTTGCCGATGCGGGCGGTAGTGATATTGAACCTGCAGAAACCGTTGACTTAAGTGTGGCTGCGGTTAAGGGTCAAGCCGGTGTGTCCGGCGGACAGGCAAGTTATCACATTCCCATCGATTTACCACTGGGGCGTAATGGCGTTCAACCTTCAGTATCACTCAGCTATAACTCCCAGAGTGGTAATGGCGTTTTAGGTGTGGGTTGGTCACTTAATGCGGGCTCAAGCATTAGTCGTTGTGGTGCAACCTTTGCTCAAGATGGTTTTACCCGCGCAGTAACCTTCAATGCCTCGACCGATAGGTTGTGTCTCGATGGTCAGCGTTTGATTGCCATTAATGGCACCTATGGCACAAGTAATACCGAATATCGCACTGAGATGGACTCCTTCGTTAAAGTGGTCCAGCACGGCAATATTAATGACAGTAACAGCAGTTTTACCGTCTATAAACCAGATGGAAATTCGGCAACCTATGGTACAAATGCTAATAGCCGCTTTGTGCCGAGCGGTTTAAGTACTGTATTAAGCTGGAAGGTGACTCAAGAGTCGCATTCTAATGGCGTAAACACGATTGACTTTGAGTACGATACAAGTGTCAATGGAGAGCACTTGCTAAATACAATATTTTATACCGGAAGCCGCGGGGTTAAAGGTGACAGAGTTGTGGAATTCATTTATGAAAATCGAGCAGATAAGAGTAAAGGATTTTATTCTGGTGGTGAATATGTTACCCAAAGAAGGTTAAGAAGTATTTTTTCAAGAGTAAATGACACTGAGGTTTTTACTTATAATATTTTATATAAAACGAGTGACTTTAGTGATCGTAGTATTATTGAGTCAATTGAATTATGTTCGTTAGATAGCAGTTGCGCGCCTTTGACTCAATTTAAATGGGAGGATAGCGCTAATAAAATTATTTCCAGTAAGTTATTAGTTGGTGGAAACCAGCTATTCGATAGTAAAGTGTGGATCGGAAAAATTCTTGGTTACAGTGATCTTAATGGAGACGGTAGCCCTGATTTTATGGGATATAACACTAATGCAGAACAAGATTTAGTCGGTCAAAATGATCTTACATTAAGTTCTGCCTGTCGGTTTGTAGGTGGCGTTATAGGTGTAAGAAATTGTCTAAATTTCGATGTCGATGGTGATGGCATTATAGACCCTTATAAATCAATCAATAATGTATTACATATCAAAATTTCATCGTTAGGTGGTAATTATCTCTCGACGGGAGTGAAATACGATGAGCGTACTAACATACTTGAACTTAATAACGTCCCCGTTATTCCTGATCGCATTGTCACTGCAGCGGATATGAATGGTGATGGTCTTGTTGATATTGTTGAACGAAGCCGCTTTGCGGCAGGAACAAGATAAAGCCATCCTTTTGCCCCTCATCCTAAATACTTGCTAGACGCGACCTGCTTCGGTCGCAAACCTAGGAGTATCATCATGGACATTCACGAAC